>Ga0209389_1002181_pt1 | contig 14713 bp, 5 predicted proteins | sample CowpearedBW_FD_187526 | JGI IMG/M metagenome (GOLD analysis project Ga0209389, IMG submission 187526) | Root nodule microbial communities of legume samples collected from California, USA - Cow pea red BW (SPAdes) (version 2) | ecosystem: Host-associated > Plants > Roots > Nodule | place: USA...
ATATACCAACATTTAATTTTCTGTTTGTTAAGGATGAATACAAATATTATGGTAACTGATCACCTAATAGTTATTAATAAATTCTATGTAAGTATTTATTTTATTCAAATTATCAACCAAAATAAAATTAGTAAAGAAATAAATATTAGTTATAAAATAATCATTTAAATTTTGATTTCACATTTTTTTATTTAAATCTATAAAATTGAAATTATTTTGTAAAGATTAATTTTTTAAAATTTATATTTTGATACAATTCATTTAAAATTGTTTTCTAAGAAATCAAATTAATTTACATCAATATGTTATTTAGTAATTTAATTTGAATTTTACTTAAAAATTATTTTTTTATCTGAATTTTTGTTTTAAAGATTTAATTTTAAACAATTTTATTTCAATTTAAAAAAAATATATATATATTTATATATATATATATATATATATATATAATTATTTGTAGATATCCATAATTACTTGTCAGTATAAAAAACTATAGGTATTTTTTCATGAATATTCAATGAATAACGAGGTGGATAACACGAAGAAATTTTTAAAAGATTCAGATAACATATAGACACTCAGTAGTACTCATATCTGATTCCATAGGACGGATTATAGGAAGGACAATGAGTGTCATGTCCCCAATTCCCCAATTTTCTTAGAAAGTTTTAAATTATACGTAATATGGGATTGGAATTTAGTTAAGTATCTTTTATTTCATTTATAAAACATAACATTTAAGTTAATAAATAATAAAACATAAAATCAAATATAATAAAAAATTAAAAAATTATTAATTCTTTCATTTTTTTCATATGTTCTTTTTTATTATTGAAAAAATAAGGTAATTTTTTTTTGTTTCATTTGAGTAAAATATTAGTTTAATAGCTAGTATTATTTTTTATGAGTCTTTTGTATATTTATTTTTTATGAATATAGAAGAAAAAGTAATGCATTATGTATTTTTTTATAATCGATTTTTAATTTTGGTTTAATTATCATAGATTTTTCTTTTAGTATTTACGTTTTTCAATTTTTTGATTAGTTTATGATAACTTAACTTTTAGTCTTTTTTTAAAACAAAAATTAAGGTATATTGCAGAATAAAATGAAAAATGAATTTCTTGCTAACAATATAGTTATTTTTATTGAAAAATAAATAGCTTAAATTTAGTTTTGATTCAAATATTTATCAACAACAATTCTTTAGATATGTGTGATGTATTCCTTTTTATTGTATTAATGACTATAATAAAATATATAAATTTTGAGTATATTATTTTGATTCCCAAAAATTATTAGTCAAGATCCACCGTGTAAGACCCGGGGAAAAATTAATTAATTAATAAATGCGAGTAGTGAGAACCTTTATAAGATTTAATATTGATTGTTGTAATGTGGAAAAGTATTAGTTTAAGTGATTGAGAGTACTTTATTGTGTTAAAAGACTTGGGTTTGAATCTTATGTATGTCAATTGTGTGTTATTTGATCTATTATTATTTTTAATAATATACTTGATCATGTTGAGTGATAATATAATCATAGAATTATATTAATCATCACAAAACATGAATTTGGTTAAATGGTTATATATTGAGTTGGCATTGGAATGGTCATGGGTTCAAACCTTGGTAGAACCATATTAAGCTTTTTTTTTGCCAAAATTCCTTGTTCCTTGTGGCATGAAGGTGAAGGGGCATAGGAAGCAAGGAGTGGCTGAAAACAGCTCATAATGGAATTTGAATGGCAATTACATTCATTTTAATGTCATTTTCGTTTTTGGCTATTAACCACAATTAAGGACCATAATAAAAAGGCAAACTAAGACAATTTGAAGGGTTTTTGAGACTGGAAAATTATAGTGTTGTGAGGAACACAAATTCAGAGGAAACAAAGTGATTAAAGAGTAAGCAAAGGAGCTGAATTGGGTTGGAGCCAAGGGAGGAAATTGGTGATCAAGGAAGAACTCTAGAGTCATCCTTTTTAAAGCGAGGAATCTAGGTTAGGGGAGTTGAACTCGTTAATTTTGTGTTTAAGATTAACTCCATGTTGTATAACATGATTATATATGATTATCCTCTGTCTTTGCTTAAATTTCGTGTTTCTGGAATGTTTTCAGAAACCACCTGGCGGACGATGAACTGCCGCCAGGCGACTCATGCATTTTTCCAGTTTTTGTGCACATCTACTATGAACCACCTGGCGGACGATGAACTACCGCCAGGCGATGCGTGTCAGTTTGGCACGGTAATAGTGTTTCTTTTTGTGATTCAAGGTTGTTCTGCTAAGAAAAAAGTGGTCTTAGGAATTGTTTATAATGTAACTATTTCATAAGTGGCAAATCGTGAGGTAACGGGAAGTAATTGGGTGAGATATTGATTATATGAGTATTAGGTTTGAACCATTTGGAAAATTGGGGCTTTTAAATTAAGAGATGATATGATGCATAAAAATAATCTGAATTGAATAAATATGATGTGTGCACCATATAATTATCTCAAGACGAATGTGGGAAAGGTTGATTTGGGGTTTTGGGGTTTACGCAAATGCAGAACCAATTGAGATTTTTCCAGAATTGTATGCACCGCCTGGCGGCAGTTCATGAGCCGCCGGGCGACTCATGTTGACACAACCCAATTATTGGGTTTTCTGTTAAGAATAGCCTGGCGGTGAAAGGTTGTCGCTAGGCGGTGCACGTGGTGTTTTGTTCACGAAAAATGCTATTTTTCGTACTTTTCACGCACAGGAACTGCCGAGCGGTATTTTAGTCCCGCCAGGTGCCATATCCTCACTTCTGAGCGCTAGGCGCCACCATTTTTTTTGGTTTTTGTAAAACTGCATTTCTCAGTTCGTTTACCGTCAGATTTAGGTGAAATTTTGACAGTTGGTCCATAACATGTGGTTCTTCATTTTGAACGGTGGATATTGGATTTGGAGGTCAGTATATAGAGATATACATTACTTAATATTGCTGATTTTGGAGTCTGTAAAATACATGAATAAGCTCTTGATAAGTTCAAGTAGCTTCTAATGAAACATGATTGGGTTATGCGGTAAGTCTCTATCAATTTGAATGTTCCTTTGGGTTAGTCACATGTGGAGAATTGGTTTGGTGAAGGCATGGGTGTCAATATTAAATTGCATTGGTGCATAAGATCATGTGCTTAAAATTGTTAGAGTGTTGCTGCTTCTATTTTGTTTGAGCATGCTTGGGATGGTCTATATGACTAGGGATGAATGCACATGTGAGGTGCTATAAGGCCTGGAACATTATAGATGGCAATGCCTTTTATTAGGGGTACTCTAGAATGAGAGCAACCTGTGTGAAGTGTGCTTAAATCTGAACTAAAACCAGTACTACGCAAGTACTAGTGTAGCGCCTGGCGGTGGTGATCGACTCGCCAAGCGACAACGTAGAAACAGGGGGTTTTGGATCACGGTGGCGCCTGGCGGTAAGGAAGGGTGCATCAGGCAGAGTCTATAGTTTGGTAAATACTAAGGCACGTTGCGCCTGGCAACACAGGAAGTCCCGCTAGGCGATAGTTGCAGTGATAGTAAAGACTAAGGCGCTTAGCGGTTGGCGGTACGTGTCCCCCGCCAGACGATCTGGAAGCGGCAGCGCCTGGCGGTACGTGTCTCCCGCCAGGTGATTTTGCTGCATCAAATTGGTGTTATACTTGCTATGATGTGCGTGATCTACAAGGCTTCTATGATATCTTAAAGGTCGGCTTGTTGGTGTTCCTTGAGTTGAGCTCGAAACGTATTCCTTGAGTTGATCTCGGGATAGGGGTTAAGCACGTGGCATTCCTCGAGTTGAGCTCGGAATGACATCCCTCGAGTTGAGCTTGGGATTGCGGATGAACACGAGGAACCCTTGAGTTGAGCTCAGGTTGGCGAGTGTTGCCGGTGTGAGTGTGCTGGTTATGGCTAGTACGGATGGGTCAAGATAGATTGCCCTCCTCAGTAGTTAGCTGATAAGTTTGGTAGTATTGGGACGTTACCAACTATGTTCGTATTTGGGAACTCTACCTGGCGTTATGGTGTATGATTCGTAGCAATGGTTTCTCGCACGTGTTCTATCGGTTGTGGCCGATAGGTATGGCAGCAAGACACCTTGGGGTACTCACTAGAAGACATAGAACATGATTGACATGGTTGTGGCCATGTGGTGTGGAATCAAGGGAAGGGATTCTTTTGGTGTGTTTGTGTGAAATATATATAAATGTGTTTATATTTATATGTTTATTCTGTTAGTTCACCCTATCTACTTGTGTTTGGCAATGATCGTATATGCGGTATACGTGAGCAGATGGTGTTGCATGTGGATCTGGTGAGGCATAGAGCCGGAGCGGGGCTAGTCTTGGGGCAATTTTCTCAGAGTTTTTACATTGTCTTTATGATTTCAAATCAGTTGTAATTATTAATATTACTGGACTATTTGTTAATGGTAATAGTAATTATATTCAAGGATTTTGGAATTATTATTGAAGTAAATAAAGTTTTGAAATTTCCCGCGTTTTTGGGAAATGAATTTATAATTAATGAGTTTTTATTTTTCTTATTTTATTTTATTATTTAAAATCATAATATCCTGACGGGATGTTACACACCGCAGTGAGTTGAGTCGTTATCATTCCTATTTAAGACTAATGTAAAAGAAGAAAGACAAATTATATTAAAATTTTAGAAACATCACATACACATCTAATGTATTTTTAATTCATAACCAAAAGTCTTAATTGTAACATATCATTTAATAGTATAAAACTACTAAATAAAACCTTAAATATTGATAAGGCAAAACAAATAGTTATAGGCATATATAGGATATTAACATAGTTATCCAACAATAACTATAATAATATAAAACATATACAAAGCAACTGAAGATATCAAGAGTTTTTCAAAAAGAAACTACATTTATACAACCTCAAGAACCCTCAACGCTGCTCAGTAGTCTCATTGTTGACCCTAGAGGAGCATACTCACATGCATCCTCCTTTGCTTAAACAGTTAAGTGATCATTGCAAAAGAGACAAACAAGACATCAACCAGACAAAAAAAGCAACAGGGTAAGCTAGTGTAAAAGAAACATTTATAAATAATTTAAGCATGCCAAAAACCCATAAAACATGGTATTTAACATATCTAAGCTTATAATCACACAAGTAGTTGGCATTAAACTCAATTATTTCGATACATGCATTTGACATTGAACTCATTAGTGGTGTGCACATGTGGTGGTTCCCAAACTCTATATAGTTTGGCCTCAAGGGGTCATCACCCAACCACACAAAAGGTAAATCCCCGTCGCGCCTAGGACCAAACAAGTTCAGTGACTAGAAATTCCTGCGACTCTCACCACATAACCTATTATACTTTACTTGAGTGTGAATAGTTTTTAGAGTATATGATACCTCCATATTAAATCCATATGTCAATGCATACAATACAATTATCACCACACAAATTTTCTCTTTGAAATTCCTTCAACACCATCATACACACTCACCACAATATATTCACTTCAATTTATAACAATGAAAACTATAAAATAAGCTTCACATCAACCACAGAACATCCAAAATGGAAAATTAGACAAAATAGGGCATCTAACACTCAACTCCATTTGCCTCGCAAAAATTGGCGCTTAGCGACCTAAGGACAAGCTACTCATAAACCTATAGAGGAGTTGACGCTCAATGCTGCTTGCATGACACTCAACGCTAATCAACTAGCAAAAATTGGCGTTTAACGGTGGAGAATGACACTCGACACCATATCAGGTGACAAAAATGCATTTTGTGGTTTTTAGGCAATATAGACTTGTTTCATAGCTCAAATTGGTACTTCTTTTATAAATATTGGTCTAAAAACAATTTTTAAACACATAGTGGCTGGTACCAATTTGATCAATGAACCAAATTCCACTTTCTCCTAATTACCACAAGTTGAAACAACAACATTTCACAATTTATCAAACCATCCAAACTACCATAATCATACACACCAAATAGAATCACCAGATCAACTCAGTTTAATCATAAAAAATAGTCAACCACAAACTGCAACATAAATCTCAGGCACACTAAAAACCACTGGCTTCCCTTACTTTGACAGATCATCCCCAAAGTTCTAGAACAACAAACACCCTTCAACTCACATGATAGTCTATCTATACATAAAAACATCACAAACATGATCAAACATAACATTATGATCATTGATCAACAAAGAATTAAGAAGAAGACTAAAACCTCACATGCAAACATGAGATAGTCACATGCAAGCCACATCAAACAAAAACAAGAATAGGCGAAAATCTAACTTACCCCAAATGAAGAAATTGATCAGTTGATCTTGATCAATCATCGCAAGGAGCACTCCTACGGTCTCTGATCTTCAAAAAGACTAGTAGATGGTGAGAAGACTTAGAGAGAATGAAGAGAATTCTTAGAAAAAAAATTTTAAAGAGATAAAGTGTTTTTAAGTAATGAAATCTTTTATGAAATTTCTATTTACACTTAAGCTTTTTAATATTAAAATAATAGGGTCTCACTATTTCAAAACATTGCGCTCTTAAAACATAATTTTCTAGGTTGTCACGGTAATCTCAATACAGGATCACATAAAAAGTCTTAAATGAGCGAATAACAAAAAATATTAAATAAGGGATACCCATTCCTTAGTAATTGTTTTCACATTAAAAGAGTTTCACCTTCTAATAAAGAGAGGGAAATAATCCCTAAGGAGAAATAACAAGTCTATTAGGTAAGGTCTTTTTGCCTTCCTACAAATTTGTGAACATTTAGTATCATTTAAAGGTGGTGGGTGCACTAGTTAGCAAAGATAATGTTTATAATTTTGCTCTACCAAGAGAAACTCCCATGAAAACAGTTAAGATTAATTACAAAATTGTTACCCTTATACAACATACAATGATATTTATAAATCCTTCTCTTAATTCCCCTAACCAACAAAGAGGCCCTCCTAACTACCCACTACATCACATTGGTTCTTTTGCCTCCTAAAATAGAACTTTAATATTGGAACCTCTTAGTACCTAAGACAATTTGTTTACAAAGATAACTTATCGGTCAAGATGCAAAGATATAAAGAACAAAAATATCAAAATTGAAAAGTTAACAAAGTGATGATATCCAATTTTAAGGTATGGGACTAGTCCCATATTGGAAGTATAAGATTCAAATGTGAGGTTTACAAAGCCTTGGACTCCCTGGCTAAACATGCTTGCTTTTATGGTGTGGCACGCCCATACTTGTTATTAATTGATATCAAACTTCTTATCATTGAATCTAAGATTTCTTCAACATGTATTTTAATTGTAAACTCATTGCATCAATTTGACAATTTTTTCTATGATTAAGATCTACCTAAACAAATGTAACGAAGAAACAAAATAACTATAAAAACGTTATTACAGGAATGTTATTGCTCAATTTCACAAGCATTTAATTATCAACTTCGTACGTAGGATATTTAAACAACCAATTATTCAATACATTAAACATAAGCTTAAAGGAAATATCCCATCAACCTAGTTATAGGGCATTCTTCTATAAGCCAAGTGTGGTTGATTCGTTTGTATTCAAGCTCTAATTTAATTTGTCCCAAAAATTTTGGTTAGAAATAAAACCACCCTTGCACTTTTGATTGAGACTATAATCATGAATGACACTAATCATAATTCATATCCCTAAGCATGATTAGAACAAGCCTTGTACCAAAATTTGCACAAACCGTTGAGACTTTTATGGTGTGGTACTCCCATAATACTTATCAATTGATATCATATTGCTTTAACACTTCTTTCAATTGTAAACTCATTGTATCGATTTGATTTTTTTTTTGTGATTAAGAGTTAATTAAAAAAAGGCTCAAAATTTCTCAAAACATTGAAATCATCACTTGGCTCAACAATGTCTAAGTGAGTTTCTTTGGCCAATTTTTGAAATGACGCAAAAGTTGCTCCTGAAATTAACCCTAGATCAATATCATTTCATCTTAATTTATGCCTTTTGATGTGAAATAGCTATGAAGCATTTGTCATGCATAATAAATCACGATTCAATGTTATTCTTTCAACAAGCAAACAAATAGTTATGAGTTGTGAATTCACTTAAGTTTGACTTACTTGTGAATTGTCAACAAGTAAAGGAAAAAAAACCTTAGACTCAAATTATCATGGTCCATTGATCAAAATTTATCAACAATGTATGGACACAGTTTAATTGTAAACATATTAGACATTCTTGCTCAAAATTATGCTTTTATACTTATCAAGAAAGTATTAATGGTTTATTAAAATATATAACTTCTAAGTAAAATACAAAGAATTCATCAAATTGACTAAGCAAATTGAACGCCACGTGTTGTTTTGTTTATCATTTATATAATATTGTGATAATATACTATAATAATAGGGGAATAAGAAAGCAATAAGGTATATTTATATATTATATATAAATATTTTATTAGATCTTTTATAAAGACGCTCAATTAACTTTATTATTATTTATGAGAATAATTGTCATATAAAACATTTGTATTTATCATGTGGGATTCTACAAACCTATGTATAAAAAGTAACCAGTACTAGATCACAAAACAGAATCATTATGATAATTAAAATGAGAAAAATATAACATCTGAAAATGATATTCAGACATTGTTTTTGAACTCAAATTTGAAATAGATGACATGTCATAGTTGTTTTAATTTTTAAATGAATTTTCGTTTAATGAAAGAAACAGTTGCACGTGCGGGAGTTAGATAACTTTTTTGGCAAAAGGAAACGAGACAAAGACAGAGAAAGAAGTAGTGCTTGACGGAGAGAAGCCAAGGAAGCACTTGACGGTGGGTTAGAGGACACTACGGCGAGGAGAAGTCATCGACGATGACAATTCCATCAATTTTGGGTTGCAAGGGAAAGGTGTGTTTGGAAGTGTTTGCAAAGAGAATCAAAGAAGCATTGAGACGTGGGTTTTGGAGACAAGGGCTTGCAGAAATCCTCAACGGGAACACCTTCACACAAGGACGACGACGGGAACAAACTATTATGTTGTAAGTATCCTCTTATTGTATTACACATATTATGTTTGTTCATCCTTCATGGTTTTGATAACCCATTGTTTAGCAGAAAAAGGTTAGATTTTTGGGTGGTTTGAATGATTGCGAGGGTTGTAGAATCAGGTAATTTTGTATTAAATGGTTGCTTCATTAAAGTTTATTTTCCATTTCGGTATGGATGATGTGGGAGTTTTTAGGGTATGTTTTTTGGTTAAGGAGTACAAAGAGGGCAATTTTGGTGTTGAATTTGTTTATTGCGGTGAGGAGAAGAGGTGTGTTATTTTCCACCGTTGTGTTGATTTTATATTTTAAATTTTTCTTAAATTCCTAAAAGTATAATTTGTTACACAAATGTATTTCCGTCACTCCTGTAAAGCGAAGTACATTGGTGCTTTGAATGATAAATTAAGTGTACAACAAAAGAAGTATACTACAGGCACCCCGTTTTGGTGTTTACCCATGTTAAAGGAATCAGTGAAGATAAGTAGGAATGTTTTATCTCAATTATGTTTTAAATGAGTTGAAAGAATGAGTGGTTTTGATGTTGGTGGTCTAATGGTGGAATTTAATTTATTAGACGTTTGTTTAGGGTTAGGGTTGAGGGTGGTGGGAGAAAAAATTGCTTTAAATGAGAAAGGCGTGGAGAGTGACACTTGGAATATTTTTGGGCGTGAAAGAGTTAATGTTAAGTTGATTTATGATTTATTGGTGAAATTTGATGATGATGTTGGTGATGTAGAATTATTTTGCAAGCTATATATTTTGTTAGGAATATCAGAGTTCTGTGCGTATTTGCTTCAGGTAAATTGATTAATGTTTCTTAATGTTCTTAAGTGATGGTTTTCATTTTGCATAAATTGATTTTAACATTTATTTATTTTTGCAGTTATGGTCATTTGATCATGTGCTTGTTTGCAACTCAAAGTTCAAGTGTCGGATGAACAACTTCCCGCAATTGTTGCATTGGATGAATGTGAGCGTGGGTGACACTGTGATAAAGAGTTCGTTTGATAATGACATGGTGCAAACATGCTTAATAATATTAGTTATGTTTGAAGTTTGTAACGACTTTGCCTTTGTAATTATGTGTTTTTTTGTATAGGCTATTGTTGATGTGGTTGTGTCAAAGGAAGAACTTGATCATGCTATTGTAAAAGAAGCATTTGAAGAATTTGGCATTGCCTACAAAAACTAATATGTGAAGGAGAAGGAAGAGGTTGAGCATTTGCTACATGATCATGAAGGCGAGATAGTTGATCTGGAACATTCTATCTCTGAATTGGAAGAATTGGTTGCAAAACGGAAGGGTGAACGACAAAAGGATGAGGTCCCAGATGATGTTGGTGATGACGGTTTTGTTGATGACGAAATGGTGAATGAGCCAAGCATTGAGTCGGTTGATGATGTAACGAATGTTGAAAATGATGATGATGGAGAACATAACAATATGTATGACCGTATGAAGGCCCAACCTCAAAGGCGATACAAGAGTTGTGCCATAAGAACACCATTTTCTGTTTATGGAAAGAAGAAGTTGAAATTACTAACAATGGGTTGATGTTGTTAGGAAGTGATAAGTACATCTAGGAAATAATTCTTATTTTTTGTTCTGTTTTTTATGAATGAAATTTATGGATAGAATTTATGGTATGGTCATTGTTATTTTGGCATAGCATTCCAATGTATTTTTGTATGTGGAGTTGTAGATAACAATATTAATTTGATGATACAAATTTGTAAATAAGTTAAAGCTAAAGCTAAGTCGTGCAAAACATGAGTCTACATTCATAACGGACATTAGTTATTTGTAAGTAAGCTAAAGCTAAGTCATTCATAAGCAAATATTCTTTATAACGTATATAACGGATTGAAAGCTATTCTCTTCACATGACCATATTTTCGTCATTCAAAGTATATCATTGTGCTTCCACCAAACAGAACAGTCTACAAAAAATGATTTACAAATAATGCTAACAAAAACTTTAAACATTAAATATATCTTAAAAGACTTCTTACCATATTGTTAACCTTCTTTCCAGGACCAACCCCAACATTCAGAGGTACCCAAAATCTGCCCATTTATATTGGCCATCACCCTACAATTTAAGTATGTTAGTTACAAATATAGTTGTTTATTTAATCATTTCATAACATTAATAAATAGAACATTAGTAATACATGTAAGGTACATCGAAATAAGTAACAGTCTTATACAACTTCATGAAGTCAACTTCTAATGCATCAATTGATGGCTGTTTTGGAACATATGGAACTAGGAGTTGAAGCGTTGAAACGTCCCCACAATGACCAACATAGAATTTTGAGTTCAAATCAAAAGCTTTCTCAACCTCTTCTCGATTCATTCTTTCAACAACAATTGGAGGCTCGTGACGAATTTCATCGTCATGGTCACCAACTTCAACTTCAACCTCAACACCTCCTTCTTCATGTACATCTTCCCCACCTTCTTCATCCCCAACATGACATTAAGACAATATTTTCTCACGCAATACCGTCATGTGCTTTTTCATCTTCCATAGGCATCTTCCATGATTTCTCAACTTCTTTAACAAATCTTGCGTCGATGCAAACTTTACATCGACATGCGTTTTTTTGGATTTTGGTTCCTCTCCAACTTACAACGCTTCTCGAATCATTTCATTTTCATTATCTTTTTCTCTCAACCTCCATTCCCAAAATATCTAAATGAACACAACACATAACAACTTATTGTTAAAAAATAGTTAACATTTTTATAAAGCATAAATTGTAGCGACTTATATTTGGCTCTCTTGGAACAACTTCTCAATACGTCTTGACTTTAAGTGAACATTCGGTCATGCCAATATTCTTGGAAACATTAACTTTATATCTGACCCATATAAACAAAGTCTTTCTATAACCCATAACTACACCAAACAACATTGTAAATTACATCATTTAAAATATAGCACAAATAAAAAATAATCATTACATAAAGTACTATGTACCTGCAAAATTGATGTTGACCCGCTTAGGCAAATCTCCGTCAGCCCGAGTGCCAAAAACGCACAACTTAAACTCTTAACCAAATAACTATGAACTGTTTTACCCCAATTGTACCTTGACAACCTGTATATATGGTCTAAAACATTACAATGAATATTACTAACAATTTTTGAATTCCTAAGAAAGTAAAGGACCATAAAACAAACAAAAATATACAAACGACATACATTATCAACGTCATCAAAGTCACTATGTACCACACTCTTAATCATATCAATAACATTTTCAATTGTTATTAATTTGTCTTTCATAAGTGAATCCACCACCTCACAAACATTTTTATCAAATTCGACATCTACATCAATAATACTCAATGCTAAGCACATGCAAATGTCAGCACAACTGAATGGAATAGACCATTGCATCACACGAAACGATTCGTAAGCAGGTAACCAATGCTTCAACATCTCCAGCAAAATGGGGTTACATATCTGTAATGGTTTTCCTATGTGCAAACACATTTTAAATGGTGTATCCTCAATCCTTGCACAATGGTTGTCCAAGATCAATCCATTCATTTCGACAATGCACTTTGTGTAACAAAATGTATGCAACCGAGACTAACAATCAATGAAATGACAAAAATTAATACTTCATTTAGCTTTTAACACAAATATTCCCAAAACAATATTCAAATAACACCATGCAAATGCTTTCTCATTACATCGTAATTTACCAGCCATAATGTTTTCGTATGAGACAACTGCAAAAAATTAACCTTCAATATCATTGTACAAAATACTAACACAAAGCAAAGAAAATTTTTAACAAAACACACAATAACACCACCAAATTGTAACCAATCAAACACCAACACCCTTCTCGTGAAACACCATAAATTGCACTTGTCCTTCTCCTAAACCCCCCAAATTCATCAACCATCAACTAAATGACCAAAAATTTTGAATAAAAACAACAACACAGAAGCACCAAAATTCGAAAATCCTCAAATGTGTTCGGTTGAAAAAAATTTTGTTGCCCAAAGCCCTACAAGCATACAACACCACAATAGCAAACTACAACTATGGCCACTACAAATGCACACAACATTGGGGACAAGACGACCAAATCAGTTAAACAAACTTCCATCAAAAATGAAAAGAAAAACAAGTTTTTCCCCTAAAGCTCAAAACTTTACACAAAAAAAACATTAATGGTGAACGAAGACGGTGGAGGAAAGAGGTGTGACAGAATCACAACAAACTTACAATAAAATTGTGTGGATGAATGCTCGTAAGGAACAATGCAAGTGGCTTCCGGTGGAATCGTTACCGTCGAGTATCGTCGTCGGTGTCTCCTGTAACTAAAACATAGTGCTTCTTTGCTTCTCTAACACCAACAGTTTTCTCTCTCTACCTTTACATCTTCTCTAACTCTCGCACGGGCATCGGTTTTTTTCATTAAATGAAAATTAATGTAAAAATTAAAACTATCGTGCCACGTCATCCATGTCAAATTTGAGTTCAAAATCAATGTTTGAATATCATTTTCGTATCATATCACAAAGAATCTTTGAACCAATGAAGGAGTTCATGCTACCTACAATACATTCTTCTTATAAAAGGTGTTAAGTTATACGAAGAAGAAAAATATTGGAAGCTAGATTGTTTACATGACCATATGGACTTCGCAAGAAACAAATTCTAATATCTTCACTTATTGATGTTGGATTCTCAATTTCTCATAAGGAATGTTTGTTAGAATAAAATGAACGAAGGTGAAGAAAAGAGGTTTGGGTCAGGTGTTCAACTAGGGGTATCAACGGGACGGGTAGGGCACGTGTAATAGCTCCCCGTATCTTACTCACATATTTTTTTAATATCCACGGATATCTATAGGTACCCGCTGGTATTTACAAAAAAAGTTTACAATATTTAACAACATACTTTAGCTATACATTCAAATAAAATACAATATATAACATACATAAATTTCAAACAAAGTCCAAATAACCTATTTAAATAATGTTTAATGATGATTTACAAAGAAATGAAGATTTTTTAAAACCAATTGATAAAAAATAACTCATTCAAAATCAATATGTTAATATTTTAATTATTCTTTTAATTTTTTTAATTTAAATTAGAGTATAGCGGATACAGATATTTACGAGTGTGGATACTATGATACCCGTACCCACCTCGTTAACATGCAAATATAAAAAAATACCCTTACCCATTATCCACGAATTTCCATTTCTATCCGTTATGGATTTTATCCGTAAACTAGTTCTTGACCCGTGCATATGCACGAGTCTTTTTTTTTGTTTTTGTTTTTTTTAAATAATATAATTAATATTATATTTATTATTCATATAAAATGTGTAATTAAATTTTGAATAAATTTTTTTAAGAGAAAACAAATAAAAAATATACATTTTTTAATAGTAACTTATACAAACCTTTTTTATTTAAATATAATATAAAATTATCTCATAAAAATATGATATTATAGTTTTATAAATTTAATAATAATATTTATAGTTTATAGTCATTGTGATATAAATATTTAAATAAAATAAAAATAAATATTATCAATTTTGATTAAATAAATATTTAAAAGTAATACTATATT
>Ga0209389_1002183_pt1 | contig 14703 bp, 9 predicted proteins | sample CowpearedBW_FD_187526 | JGI IMG/M metagenome (GOLD analysis project Ga0209389, IMG submission 187526) | Root nodule microbial communities of legume samples collected from California, USA - Cow pea red BW (SPAdes) (version 2) | ecosystem: Host-associated > Plants > Roots > Nodule | place: USA...
AACATAGAGAAAATAATTATTTGACTTTTTTGTTGCTGTTTGGTTTTGCAGATGTCAGAAAAAGAATTAAAGAATGGACCACAATTTCTGATATCAAATTAAATTAGCGTAATATTTTTGTTTGTCCTGTTAACGTACTGGGATTGTTTTCAGGTTGCGACTTTCCCATTTAGTGATCATAATTGCCCCCCTATTCAACTTATAACATCATTCTGTCAAAGTGCATATTCATGGTTGAAGGAGGATATTCAAAATGTGGTGGTTGTTCATTGTAAAGCTGGTATGGGGAGGACTGGACTGATGATATGTTGTCTTCTTTTGTCTCTTAAGGCAAGTCATGATAATCAACTCCAAAGACTTTGGAATTTTAGTTGTGCTCTTCTATCTGAAATTTTCAATCTTTTGACTGTCAATATTATTTTGCAGTTCTTCCCAACTGCAGAGGAAGCCATTGATTACTTTAACCATAAAAGATGTGTAGATGGAAAGGCTCTAGTCCTCCCTAGTCAAATAGTCAGTCAATAATTTTGGTTTATTGTTTTATTAAATATGGAATATATTCTGCCATTCTGGACATATTCTTCTAAAATCATTTATTTCTGTAATTTTTTAGAGATATGTAAAATACTTTGAACGGACTTTAACACAATTCAATGGAGAAGTCCAGCCTGGACGAAGGTATGATGTAATTTTGTCACATTGTCCCAGAATCGAAGAAGGTTCCTCTTAATTTGGACTTTGACAGGTGCATACTAAGAGGGTTCCGGCTTCAAAGGTGCCCTTATTGGGTTAGACCATCTATTACAATTTCTGATCATAAGGGTGAGTACCAAAGTTCATTCTTTTCTCTTCATGTCATTCCAGTAATACTATAGTGTGAATTTCAACATTTTTTAGCAAAGCTAAAATCATAAAAACACTGTTTGGTTGAGAGGATGGGTGAAGATGCAAGTAATGTGCTATATTCGGTGTGAAAGAGAAGAGAAATAATTAAAAAAATAGTGGAATTCGTTGTACCATTACCTATTTCTACTCATCTCTTTATCTCTCCCCTCATCTTATCCCTATTTCTCTTCAACCAAATACCTGTATTATTCATCTATTTCCATTTTAGCTACTTATTTCCATCCAACCTATTTCTCTCCATCTACCCAACAAAGTGTTAGATTCCAAGTTTTGCATGAAGAGAAAGGGCAAATGTAATGGTACGATTGTAAAAAAGACAAATTGTGTGGAGTCAACTAGTGCTGTACTTGTTTGGTAAAGGAGTAAATGCACGAATGGACATAAATGAGATGAGACTAAAAATAAGTTCTCAATATTTTGATCATTTATTTTGATTCTTTTTAGTGATGTGATGTAATGATCTAATGGTGATTGAAGTGGTGGGTTAAAAGTGGATAAAAAAAATGGATTAAAGTATCATTGTCCTATCTCATATCAGTATAGCTCAAGAAATTAAACTATTCATCTCGGGGTCTGGTTCTGAACTTCAGATGTTTACCTCTGTATCTTTTCCCAATTGAGTATAAACCAAAGTAATTGATTCGTATTTCTACCTATACAAGGCTCTAGTTTGTGCCGTACTTTCTCATGCAAATAGTCAAGTTGTTCTTACGACTGACATTTTAACTTATTCCCAGGAGTTTTGTTTGCCACAAGAAACCATCCCAAAACCAAAGATCTATTGGTACACACTATTTTTTATCCCTGCTTTCGAGTTTTGATATTGTATGGATTTGAATTTGATTACTGAATTTACTTTCTACACTCAGCCAGAAGATTTCTGGATCAGTGCACCGAAGAAAGGAATTGTGGTTTTTGCTCTACCAGGAGAACCTGGTCTAGCAGAGTTGGAAGGAGACTTCAAAATTCATTTTAATGATAGACAAGGAGATTTCTACTGGTTTGTTCAGAAACCTGTTTCTTTCGGTCCTTTTATTTATAGGAAAATTGTACTATGATATTCATTTTTTTACTCTTATCCTTTATTTTCTAATGTAGCTTAGTGTGGAACATTGATTCTTTCAAAACAAAAAATAATAATATATTCATTAATGATCCACATTAAGTCACGTTAAGGAATAAATGATGAAAGTCGAAAAATAGAAATCATAATATTATTGTCCTTATTTATATTTTTCGCTCACTTAACAGAACCATTATGATTATATTGTGACATTTAGGGTGATTTTAATATATAATTTTTTTTATCAGGATCTTACATTTTTAACATGATGACGTAACATTGTATCATGATAATTATTTTCATTTATTCTCCTATTTATATTATAGATTTGTTCTCTTAAAAGATGTATATAATATGAAACAACTTGTTTGCTTACACAAATTAACAGTTTTCTTGATGTAACAATTTCTTCTTGGCAGTTGGATGAATACAACAATGATAGAAAATCGAAAAGTTTTAGATGGTTCAGATTTTGATGGTTTCGACAAGGTAAAATATTCAATTTTTATTTTGTATGCCAGCTTTAACCTCAATATCTTGCTGCAGTCCCTACTTACGTTATTGGTTTATTCTCTGAACCTGACGATAATTTAAACCTTACCGTTGCATCCTTCAGAGGAAGATCCCCACTCCAGGATTCCGGGTGGAAGTTGTCATGATAGACTATAATGAAACCCTACCTTCAATTACAAAAGCAAATCCCACCAGCAAAGGATCTGATGGAAACACAATCAATGCCGTACCTGGTCCAAAGCCTTCTACATCTAATTCAACTGAGAGTAAACCCCCAAGAAATGAAGATGATGTATTCTCAGACAGTGATGAAGAGGAGAGTCGAGATACACAAAGCAAGAAAGCTGCAACTGAGTACAAATTTATGGCACCTCATCAAGCATCTGAGGGGACAACAGATCATGTAGGGATGTTGACAAACTCAACGGATCGTTTGTCACTGCAGCATGAGGCTGGCATGCAGAATAATTCTTCTGAAAAATCAACTGCAGATGAACATCATAAAGTTCACAGCACAAACGTGGAATCTGTAGGGGCAAGTGACATCAAGGCAATTGCAGCAGATGCTTCAGTTTTTTCCTTTGGGGATGAAGACTTTGAAAGTGATTGAAAGGAGGTGGGATGAACCGCTGATCCATTTCAATACTATTAAGGAAAGGAATTAGGCATTACAGGAATTCATTGGTTTCTCCCAATTTGTTGTCAAATGAACTTTCCTGTATTTGTTTATTTATTCCTTGTATATTTTTACGTTATACATTTATGTGATTATTTCATGTTTTCTACGTTATGTGCTTGTCCTCTGGAGAATTCCACAAAAGGTAACAAAAACAAATCATATTAGTGTAATGTGAGTTGAAATAAGAAGAAAGGTAACAAATACATGATACCAATATTTCTTTCCAAAATTGATAATGGGTGACAAATCTAGTGCTTGTGTATAATCTTTACTTAATTTAAAGAAATCATGGTCTTTTTCTTATTAATTGCCTGATAAAATGTTTGAAAGAAAGTTATTTTTCAACCATAATCATTTGTCAAACTTGCAGTATAATATTCTTTAAGATTCACATTCAAGAATTTATGTAAATATTATTTTTTGTGAAGATCTTAAATGACATGTAATAAATAAAATATAGCTTGGGAAGCAGTTTGCTAATATAAAAGGACTAAATAGCACATTTCAATCTCTGGGTTGATGAAAGGAAACTCTGTTTAAGTAACTGATAGTGTATGTTGAAGATTTAAATATTCCCACGCTATTATCAGCTTTTCACCATCTAAGAGTAGATGTAATTTTAATCAAAATTAGAGTTTCATGAGATCAACCATCGAAGCAAATACACTAACGTAGGACGTAATACTGATATGCATATAACTGATATCATACAGTCAATATCCAAAATATAAGACATGACCACATCGATGATATATATAATCAACATGACGAATTTTAACCTTAATTAAGAATTCATGTATATATTTGAAATAATTAGTTATATCTTATAGAAACAAGCTTAAAAATGTTACTGATCTTATATTACATTTTATATTTTTGTAATTGAAAGATTGTCTGTGTTTACGCTATTTTACACTGTGTCTGAGGCTCCCCAGTTTCCAATCTTTTAAATCAACTGATATTGAGAGATGAAAGTCTAAACATTAATTAATGAATACCACTCCAAATACTGCACCTAACTTTTGTATCTATCTAAATTGTGGAATGTTAGGGGACTGAATATATATGGCCTGTTTTCTCTACCATGTTAGTTAATGAATAATGTTCATTCGGTCAAAACTCAAAAAAGTGATTGTCATTTCCAACCATAATGAATACACTTTGAGTTCTCATCCTCAACCATATAATACACAGTTAACAACATAACTCCTAGCAAGTATATTAAGAGAAAGTGAGATTTATCACAATTTGTACAATTTCTTTTTGGTGAAATATGCAGATTTTATCAAAACTGACAAACGGGAAATAACCTACAATAGATAGAAAAGAGACAATCAACGAGGGTAATTGACATATCTAGTTAACAATAGAGATGCTGCTACCAGCTGTTCATAAGAAAACAAAAAATCACATAACCAACACCGCAAAGACAGGCAATCAACATGAACACTCATCTCACATATTGGGGAATGCCAACATGGAAAGAACATGTTCGCTACTTTCTTACTAACATATCATAAAAAGTTGCTACTGGGGACATTATCAATGTTAGACAGCCTTCTGAAGGCACATGATAATAAATTTCTACCAGCCAAAAGGCTCAACCTTGTTCGCAACATTGTCAATCGGGTGTTGTTATTACTTGAAGGAGCCTCAGCCTCAACCTCCGCCTCAGCCTCTGCCACACCATCCTGAGTTGCTCCAACACCATCACTTCCACTCCCATCCAAAGCTTCAACTTCACTATCATCATAATTAAACGCCAAAGAAACCCTCTGTTCTCGCACCCACTCTACCCCTCTACCAGTAATCTTTCTGCACTTCTTCACCTTAACCTTAACCAAATTGGGACACCCCGAAGCTAGAGCTCCGATCCCAGCATTGGATACAGGACACCCTTTAATGCATAGCTTCTTGAGTGCAACACACTTACTAGCAATACACTCAATCTCCGCATCACCAACGGTTCCAATCCCACAAAGAGCCAACCTCTCCAAATTCCTGCAATTGCTTGCAATCGCCGCCAAGCTCGAAAAAGTAGGGTAAACACCAATCAACACAAGCTCCTGCAAATCAGGACAGTGTTTGGCAATCGCAGCCAAACCATCATCACCAATCCTATTAGTTCTCCATCCATCTATGTGAACCTTCCTCAACAACTTACACCTCTCAGCAACCATCGAAAGCCCTACATTGGAGCACTCCGCGGTTTTCACAACGTGCAGAGTCTCCAACCTCAAACACCTCGCCACCCCCACAAGTCCCACATCGCTAACTTGAACCTTCTCCAAGTGAATCTCAATCAGACCACCGTTTAAACACCCAACCCTAACCAGACTATCATCCCAATCCCCCGTACACCCAATCACCTTCAAAGTTCGAAGCTTCTTCGAACCAATCAAAAGTGGCGCAAAGCTTTGACCGTTCACCAGCTCCTTTAGGCATACAGATTTCAACGAAGCCGCGGCACCAACCTCCACCTCGGTGATTTGGTGGACCCCGCGGAGCCGCTTCAGCGTTAGATCTTCTAACGTGACGCATCGATCGAGCAGCGCCGCGATTCCCTTCGTGCCGAACATGCACGACGCGCACGATAGCTTCTTCAAGGCCTTGCAGTTATCGCCTACGCCGGCCATTCCAATTTCCGTTACGTCACGGCACCCGCGCAACTTCAGACGCGTGAGGTTCCTGCACCGCATCGAGATCATAATCAAAGTGTCGTCGTTTAAGCTCGCGTACTTCCGGTCGATTCGTAAAGTGAGTTTTGTGACCGACTCGAAGCGGTCAAATAGGGGAGAAATCAGCTCTTGCAATTCAGGCCGAGCGACAAGCGAGAGGCGGTGCCGTCTCTCGCCGTCCACGCGGCGCCATCGGCGGCAGACCTGAGAGCACTCTTTCCGGTCGGTGTTGTTGAGGAAATGGAAAATCACGGCCAAGCAATCGTCGGAAAGACGGATTGTGTGGTCGGCATCGAAATCGGGATCGCTGCTTGAATGTAACTGAGAAATTTGTTGGCGGTTGAGGTCCGGCGTTGGCGCGGCGGCGGTAGATGGTGACTGTCCCATGGATATGTGTGCGGGAAGCGGCGGAGAGGTATTGAAGGATTTATTACAAAGACAAGGCATAGAACTTAAGGGAGGAGGCGCGTGTGGTACTCGCGCAACCACCTGGAAGTGGGCGAGATTTGCGTGTGGGTTCATGCATCAGAGTCAGCCCAGGTACGCGATAGTGGGCTTGCGTGTCTCTGTCATCTTGGACCTGGCCTTTCACCTTTCTTTTTCATCTTTCCACTTTTTTTATTTTTATTATCTTCTTTTATTAATTATTTTCTATGGCCTTTATTTTGTTTTCTTCATATTTTTACACATTATTAAAACGATCGTAAACATAGGAAAATGAAAGGGTAGTATCTAGTACAGGTAAAATTCAGTTAAAGTTTGTTTCAATATCATTGACTACTTACTAACAACACCTCTCTCCTTCCAGAAAACGCGCACATTAGTTTACCTATTTTTCTTTATTTGACTTAACATTTTCTCACAATACTATTGTTTTCTCTAAAACTTTTCTTATTGCCAATATTTGAACTTCTAAAATATACGGAGATTTTCCAATTTATTAGTTATTTGAATGCTATATTTTAAGGAAAATTGAAAAGGTCATTTGAATAGTCTTGAATATGAAGAATTTAAAGCCAATTACGTTATTAAATTGTGCAAAATTATCCTGAAATGCTGAAATGGTCGTCTTCATCGTCTCGTGTATTAGCGTGTATCCAATGGGTTTTTTATTCATATAAATTTTATGGATGCAAAATATTTTCAAATTGAAGAAAATTATTTATATAAAAATATCTCTTTAAGAACGGTGTCATTACTTTCTCCTTCACAAACCCATAATTCAACACTAGTTGATGGTTTTGACTACTTTGTATTAAAACTACAAGAGCCACTCATTTATTACTAGTTTGTTTAAAGGAAGGTAGAGTGATTTTTAATGGTTAAAGAAGGGAGAAGAGAGAGAGGTGTAGGGGATTGATTATTCGTATAAAATAATCAAACCCTAAACTATTTATAATATTAAGAAAAAATTATCTAATGTTAATTTACCTCAATTATTTATTTATAGTGTAAATTGTATGTTGTCACATAAACAACATTAAGGCTGGTTTAGAATAAAATATTTGGTAAACATGACAAAAGAGAGAAAATTCCTATAATTCTGTTTTTCACCACAAGTGTGAAATTAATTTAGGTATAAGTTAGAGAACCAGTTTTTAGAAAAGTTAATATGAAATAACGTTTATAAATTTGTTAATATATCAAAAAGTTTATTTAATTTATCATTTTTATTTTTTCTACAAATATTTACAAGAAGTTTCTTAAACATTTTTTTACAATGACTGTTTCAAACCTCTGCCTCGCCATTAACATTAGTTTCATAATTTTTTTTTTATGTATACACAAATACGTTACATCTAATTTTGATTGATGAATGTATATATCACTTTACGTAGGAATGGAGTTTATAAGAGGTGGGAATAGATTGGGCCAAAGTCGTTCACACTATTTTAAAACAGGTAAAATTTAATTCTAATAATTTTACATAAATATTAAACATTAAAAATTATGTTTAATTTAAATATGTTATTTGAATTGTTAAAAGTATTAATTAAGTTGTACACGTGTCTGTGTCATCCCTGCACTTGTGCTGTTTCCTTTGAGTCAAAGTTATAATTGAAGATTACTTGGGTTGGATGGGAAAAGCAAGCATTATTATTGGCGGGGATTGTTTTCGAAGTTCTTTTTACTGTTCTATACTGCAACATCTTCAAATAGCTATTACGGAGTGGAACCAAAATAATGTTCACTTATTATTCTTTCATTTGCATCCAACACACCACAACAACCTTTTAAGCTCTTTTGGTCACTTCACACCATCATTTACACTCCCCCAATTCTAATTTACATCGTTTCTAAACCCTAAATATGTTGTGCTATGTTGTGCTCCAATAATGGAGTGGAGATTCCTTTATAAGTCTGGATTATTATATACTATGAAATGATTCTGAGGGAAATCACTTTAGTTAGAACAACCTCTTTTTTTCAAAAGAAAAACCAAGTTGTGTTAATTACCAGCAACATTACTTTACTTCCTATGAGTGGTTCATGAACATGTTTGGCAACAGATTCGTGATCGTGACTATCAGTGAACAACTTTTATTATCAGTATTATAAAAAGTGTTTCTTTTTATTAAGCAATGTAAGATTGAATCTTAGTAACGTGTCTTACTTTAGATATGAAATAAATTATGTTGAAGAGGAAGTACTCATGCATTCATGATCCCTCATAATATCAACAACATATGTTTATAAGAAAATTGTGATCTGATACAAACATAAAAGGTACTCAAGAAACCCAGTTTAATGGTTTGTCATTAATATTGTAAGCACAGCACATCGTTACTAGTGATTACTTAAGATTTACATTACCCTTAGTAAGAAGAAGATGCCACAACCACTAACTAACACCAATCACATTGTTATTATTTTGTTCAGTAAATATTGTCACTGTCAAAGTTTCATTGTTTGTTAAAGAGAACAATAGTTACATGTATAATTATTATTTATGGTACAGAAGTAACCCATTTTATTGGTTTGTCTTGATGTTAGCACATCTTGCTATAACTGTTATTAATTACTGCAACCGTGATTATTTAACATTCATATTACCATTATATGTTATATTACCGTTAGTACAAAACTTATCACTGCCACCCTATAAAACCAATCACGTTGTTTTTGTCAGTAAATATTGTCACTTCCAACAATATTCACATCTCTCTCATTACCAAAACAATAATCACATACATAATTATAATGGTGTTTTCATTTTTTTCTTCTATGTCACAAAAAAGTTTAAATGCTTAGTAAAATTCAACCACTTAAACTGTTCTATGTAAAAGAAAAATTATTTAAATATAACATGTACCCATATTATTGTTTTCAAAATGTAAGAGCAAAATTTATTTATTTTCTTGCTTCCATTTTTTTAAAGTATTTTAGGAATGTCGGAACAATGTGACAGACAGCAAAAAGAGCGGGGAATAAAAAACGACAGAAAAAGAATATTATTTTTTATTAGTTTTGGTTTTGGCAAACGTAACTCACTCCTACTCCCAACTCTGACTATTATCTGCGTCAGTAAGTAACGTTATGAAATGAAATGTTAAATGGCTTCTTCTTCCCCTTTCTCACACCATAGCCAAACAAATTTCTATCTTCTTCTTCTTCTCTTCTTCTTCTTCTTCTTCTTCTTCCATCACCATGCCTCACCCTCCCTCACCCTCTTTCCTCCTCTGTCACGAACAATACTCCTCTTTCCAACAACATTCTCCAACTCTCATCATCACCACCCCATCTTCACCTTCCATTTTTTCCGACCACCACCTCTTCTCCCAACACGACCACCTTCTCTCTCTACTCTCCAAAGAGCCCGCAACGCATGTCACTCCCTCCCCTTCCCACCACGTCGTACGCTGGATTTCTACACTTTCCCACTTCCACGGTTTCGCTCCTCTTACCACCGTTCTCGCCGTTAACTACTTCAACAGGTTCGTTAACAGAAGGAGCTTTCAGACCGAAGATAAACCATGGAAGACTCAACTGGTAGCCGTTGCTTGCGTCTCTCTCGCAGCAAAAGTGGAGGAAACTCGGGTGCCACTTCTTTTGGAGTTGCAAGTACATTTTCCAACATCGCTGTTTGTTCGCTAAAGTTCCGAGTTTTCCTTCTTCTTCTAATGTTAAACGTGGAAGTGATTTTCGATTTCTTTTAGGTGGAGGAATCGGAATTTGTGTTTGAAGCGAAGACCATACATACGATGGAGCTCCTCGTGTTGTCCACTCTCGAATGGAAAATGAACCCTGTCACTCCAATCTGTTTCTTTCAACACTTTCTCACAAGGCTTGCTTTAAAGCGTCACCTGCACTGGGAATTTATGTGTGGGTGCCAACATCTTCTTCTCTCTGTCATTGCCGGTAAGATGTAATAATGTTGATAAATATGATACATATATGGTATCGCCCAGTACATTCATATTAATATCTATAATTTTTTATTTTCAGATTCAAGGGTTATGAGTTATCTTCCTTCTACATTGTCTGCTGCTATAATGATCCACGTTATTGAAGAGATTGAACCATTAAATGCTACGGAGTACCGAAATCAACTTCTAGGTTTACTCAAAAGTAACGAGGTGTGTCACTTTATCTTTAATTGTTCAAATCTGCTACATTTTTGAGTGACTGATTGGAAAAAATTGGTGGGTATGTTACAGGAGGACGTGAATGAGTGCTACAAACTGATGCTGGGACTATTAGTTTGCTGTAAAGGGATTCACAATCCTGGTCAGAGGCGCAAACGTGTCTCTGAGCCAAGTAGCCCTGATGGGGTCATTGATGCATCTTTCTGCTGTGAAAGTTCAAATGATTCATGGTCAGTGTCATCACTTTCTGTGGAGCCAGAGTTAAAGAGGAGAAAAGATGAGGTCCCAGTGAATCGAGTGTCTATTGATGTTCTAAATATTCCTCGTTAATAACTTAGAATCATGGTAGTTTTATTAGAAACCGCAAGAGAAAATATCTGGCAGTCATGTTATGGAGGAGGAGAACTTTTGTTGTCAGTTTCTAGATTGATGGCTCAACACTTGAAAATGAAGGAGGCAGAGAGAGACTCTATTCCTTCACTGTTATCCAACAAGGATCTTATACTGAGTAGCAACATTACATGAATTGTAGTCTTACATGTGCAAGTTCAATTACGCATGATGTTTCCCATTAAGCAACATTCAAGGGGTTTCCTTTGTTTCTTTGTTATCTTCCAAATCTCTCCCTCTTAGTACAGAACAGGAACTCCACATTAAGATTAACGTGTAAACAAAGATGGCTGGAATGTCTTCTGCAATGCATTATATGAATAAATGAAATTATAATACGTGGTTAAACAAAACCCGAAAACAAGTTAGTTAACAAACACATTTCATGAATATATAATAACTCCTTTCTTGTCAGTTTTTGGAGGAAAATATTGCAATTAAAAGTGTATGAGTTTTTCAATTCAATGGTCGTATAGTCGGATCAAACTTTTCTTTTTCCTGTTTGACATTAAGTATGAACTTGGGACTTTAAGCAATTCGGTGTCTGTGGTTGCAAATTTAATGCAGAGTTTGTTGTCACTAACTACCATATTATAATTGAAAATGCCAGTTCATATTATGAACACTATGACTTATAATTGAAGATGCAACACAATCACGAACACTGTGATTGTTGTCATGGTAAAAGAGACTTCTTTCGGTTAACTGAAAACTGGGAATTGAAATTTCACCATTTGAGCACTTAGAACATCTCTGACAGAAGCAACTTTCATGTATTAAAAATGCAGTATGTGATTTCTATTAAGTCATACTGTTGTTAAGAAAGATATTCCTGATTTTGCTCAAACGAAAGAAATTTTAAGAAGCTTTAAACAATTTACAATTTTAGATAATAATGTTTATTATTTTAATTGATAAAGTAATATATATTTTACTTTTAAGGTTGAGATGCTGAAGGAAATAATAAAAACAACCTTTTAAGCATCTTGTGAGTGTTGCATAAAACTTTTTTAATAGACAAGTTCCTGGAAGCAACCTAAGGCAACTTCTGAACATTTCTAATTGAAGCTACTCTTGTGATTATAAAGTAAAGATGCGAAAATAGAAAATGCATTTTGCACGATAGCTAAATAATGATAAAGATGCGCTCTAGCTGCTACGAACTTGAAAATTGGATGTAGGTGATGGGTGATCGACAAGTTTTTCGGAATGATGAGTTCTCTCTGAACTTTTACGAGTTTTGTCTGACTTTTATGTTTGGAAAGTGATAGAGCCATGCTCATAATATAGCTATTAATTACACAGAAGAAGAGAAAAATAGGCACGCAAAAGAGGCAAAATGATCAAAGGCAAGAAGACCAGTCATCATAGGACGAAATATTTGAAAAAGTTTTGAAATTGGGTGTCTCTGTTCCTTTCCCATTTTTAACTGAGTTATGGTCAGCTATGTATTTTTCCATAGTTATGATGAAAGATTTTCAATGTGCCCAACAATAATTCTATGTGACATGATGATTCTCCTTCAGATTGAACTTTTGCATGCTCTGTTTAGCCTTAGGAAAACCAAAAACTTAGGTTGTGTTGTTGACCAATAGGTGTTACAACTTAAATTGTTTGGCAAAAACAAGTGTGCTTCAGATTTTCTATCATACCAGAAACAAAAAGATTGTGACATGATTGAAGTCTATTTGGGAGTAGGATAGTGTTATAATTTCGATAAGGTGTAGCCAGGGACCACGATTATGACCAAATTAAAAGGGTTCTTCTGATGTACAACCAAGAGACAGAAGAAGATGTGCACAATGTGATATCTATCTATACACTAAACTTGTTACCTATAAATATAGCATCAAAAGCTAATAAGGAGCCAGCATTCTCCACATGCACGTAATATTAGGTGCGTTATGGTTTTGGTTAAAAGTGCCAAATTTATGTAAGCCAATTTTGTTTCCGCATAATCTACCTCTTTTAGCTACCATGCAAATATTGGTGTAGATGTTTGGTCTAGCAGCTTCATTATGAGGCCACATAAGTTAAATGCAAAGGACATGACTATCACCACAAACAAACACTTTTTTTTCCCACCAACCTGAACAATCTTGCTTACTCTATTCTTTAAATCAAACAAATTCTTCACTTTTAAATTGAAATTTTCAAACCCAGTAGAGTCATCGCTGTCTAATAATGTTTGAAAAAATGACTTAAATTAACAAGCTCTTCACATCAGAGCTTATGTTGTAAGTTTCACTACGTGAAATAGGCTAAAAGAGTAATCATTCTCTAAACCCTTTTTCAGGGACCACCAAAAGCTTAAGTTAAACGAACACAGACCATGAATGCTTTATTGCATCTTTAACATGCCCTATCACCCCTCTCTAGCTTTCAAGCATAAATAATGCACATGTCCTTTCATCATGCGCTGATATTAAAGTTTTTTATTAAGATAATGACAGATACATTAGGTTAAATCACGTCAATGACAGTGGTTGACATCATAAGTAGTTCGAAGTTCAACAAATAACAGATAAAATAAAACTCATTTATGCCTATGATATCAAACGATATATAATAGAGTCTGAACATTCATATCATGGAAGATCAGATTCATCTTGTCTTGTTAGATATGTGACTAGATAACCAATCTAGCCCTTCATAGAGTCCTTGCCCTGATGTAGCACATGTTGGTTGGATGAACCTTCATAAATAAATAACAAAAAACAGCTACAATAAGTTATTCATTAAACATTATTAATTCTCACGAAGTTGTTTTTTGTAACTATGTGACATACCAGCGACGCAGGCGAAGTGAATGTAATCCAAGTTTGTCTGTAATTTCTGCGACACTTAAAGCATTGGGAAGGTCTTGCTTATTGGCAAACACCAGAACTGTAGCATCGCGAAGTTCATCCTGCAATGCTCATTAACAAGATTATTACATCATTTAATTGTCGAAAGACAAAGCTTGCACATTTTCATTTGGGGAATCTTCTGATAAAATTTAACCATGGTAATTAAAATTACTGACCTCACTTAGCATTCTATGCAATTCGTCCCTGGCTTCCAAAATTCTCTCTCTATCGTTACTGTCTACCACAAAGATCAGACCTTGTGTGTTCTGAAAGTAGTGTCTCCACAATGGTCGAATCTACATAGGATTTGGCATGGAATCGATTTAGAGTAGTTTTTGTAACATGTGCATGGAATGTTACCATATACTCATGATCCCATAAAAATTATATTTTGACAGACAAATCTGTAAGCGCAGGATTTCAAATGAAGGTTTGTTTTTTAATAAATTAATGTGTGCAGAAAAACCAAAATACCTTGTCCTGTCCTCCAACATCCCAGACGGTGAAGCTCACATTTTTGTACTCAACAGTCTCCACATTGAAGCCTAATCCATTAAACATATATACCCCATTTGAATCATTTCATTTGTCGTAAAAATTGTATCTTTCAATTTTGATAATTTAAAAGTGTAGTTTTTATTTTTATTTTTTATTTCTCTCAGTTTGAAGTTCTTGAGATATCTATTACTTAATATTCATTCAGAAATAAGGTGGATCAATCACACTTAGTTGAGTACACTATATATATAGTACGAATTCAGAAGATTTGTCTAAGAACAGAGGGAAAAAAGTACTGTGACTGGTATGAACCTATTGTGGGTATGGTAGTGACGATTTCTCCCAGTTTAAGTTTATAGAGTATTGTTGTTTTCCCAGCTGCATCAAGACCCACCATCAGGATCCTCATTTCTTTCTTCGCATAAAACAATCTCATTAGCCGTGACACCGTCAAACCCATTGTTGCCTCTGGTTCAATCAAGATTTTGGCTGAAAAAAAAACCTAAAAAGTAAACCGTGCAAAATGAAAATCAAAATTATA
>Ga0209389_1002187_pt1 | contig 14698 bp, 17 predicted proteins | sample CowpearedBW_FD_187526 | JGI IMG/M metagenome (GOLD analysis project Ga0209389, IMG submission 187526) | Root nodule microbial communities of legume samples collected from California, USA - Cow pea red BW (SPAdes) (version 2) | ecosystem: Host-associated > Plants > Roots > Nodule | place: USA...
GATACTTGGTTATGGCATAGAAGACTTTGTCATAAACACATGCAGCATTTCAATCGGCTGAATAGAAAATAGTTGGTTGAAGGACTACCAAAACTCAAGTTTGAGAAGGATAGAGTGTGTGAAGCATGTCAAAAAGGAAAATAGACCAAGGTTTCTTTTAAATCCAAAAATGTTGTTTCAACTGAAAGACCTTTAGAGATGCTTCACATGGATCTATTTGGTCCATCTCGAACTATGAGCCTTGGTGGCAATCTTTATGCATTAGTCATTGTTGATGATTTCTCTAGGTACACATGGACTTTGTTCTTAGCTGCCAAAAATGACACCTTTCATGCTTTCAAAAGACTTGCCAAGATGCTTGAAAATTAAAAGAGTTCCAAGATAGTGTCTATTCGAAGTGATCATGGTGGGGAATTTCAAAATGAAAAGTTTGAACACTTTTGTGAAAAGCATGGTATCAACCATAATTTTTTTGCACCAAGAACCCCACAACAAAATGGTGTTGTTGAGAGGAAAAACAGGTCACTTGAGGAACTAGCTAGAACTATGTTGAATGAAAACTCACTACCTAAGTATTTTTGGGCTGATGTAGTCAACACTGCTTGCTATGTTTTAAATAAAGTGTTGATTAGGCCAATTTTGAAGAAAACCCCCTATGAGATTTTCAAAAGGAGGAGACCTGTTTTAAGTCACCTAAAAGTATTTGGATGTAAGTGCTCCATCTTAAATAATGCAAAGAAAGTCTTGAAAAATTTGATGCAAAAGCGGATGAAGGTGTTTTTCAACCCTTTCAAAACTAACATGTTCCCCCAAAAAATGAAACTTTTCTAGATTTAAAATAAGGTTAGTTTTTTTCACATCTCTTCAGGACTCTTGCAAGATTAGACAAGCAATGATTAAAAGATGAACCATATACACTAAAATCATCCATAAAAACCTCAATAAAATGCTCCAAAAAATCTGAAACATGTTCATCATACATTGTTGAAATGTTCTAAGAGCATTGCGAAGGTCAAATGGCATTTTCCTATATGCATATGTACCGAAAGGATAAGTAAAAGTGGTCTTATGTTGATCCTCTAGGGCTATACAAAGAAAAATTCAAAGAGGAAGAAAAACCAGAAAAAATGTCTAGAAAACCATAAGCAAAATTTTTCACTATATCACTTAGTAGATCAATACAAAATAGAGAGTGGTCTTCAGTCGGGTGCTTCATAGCTTCCAATACATTGAACTGTGCCTTTTCATCTTATATCTCCATGGTCAATGATCCTGCATGCACATCTATCTTGGTACGTGTTGTCATTATGAATGGTCTTCCCAAGATAATAGTGGTTGAACTCATTCTTGCAAAATCCTTCATGTCCATGATGTAGAAATCTACGGAAAAAATTAACTTGTCCACACGGACAAGAACATCTACTAGCACAACTACATGGTTAATTGTGCTATGATTGGCCAGATGAATGACCACACATGTAGTCTTAAGAGGTCTAAGACAAAGTGAAGTAAAAACTTATTGTTAAACTTAGTACTTCCTATAACATAGGGAATATAAAACATACTTGGATCCTTGCACATTTGCGATATTCCGACTGCAGGCTTCTTAATTAAGCTAGACATGTTTCTTCCCATGTTGACCACTTCTTTATCCATAACACGCCTTTTATGTTTGCAAAGTTCTTTAAGAAACCTTGCGTATTTAGGAATTTTTCTTACAGCATACAACAAAGGGATGTTTATTTCCACCTTCTTGAAAGTATTCAAGATTTCAATGTCCAACTCTTTCATCTTTTTAGTTTTTGGTTTCAAACGGATTGGATAGGGAGGAGGAGGAGAATAAAGTGAAGCATTTTCACAAGAAGTATTAAAGGATACTAGCCTGGAGTCATCACTAGGTTCAGGCGTTTTAGATGTTAGTTTTGTTGCTCCATCTGATCCTCCACTTTCATTATTAGGTACAACTTCATTGTCCTTATCTTCATCCTCTTCGACATCCCTAAGGCCTTGTACTTGCTTACCCATTCTTAAAGTAATAACACTTACATTTCGTGGGTTGATTACAGTTTGTTTGGGAAGACTGCTCGAGCGTTGTTGAGACTTCATCTGGTTCAACTCATTTGCCATTTGTCCAATCTAGTTCTGCCGATTTTGGTTAGTTTCTTCCATTATCTGTTTCAACTTATTAATTTGTCCATTCATCAAGTCAGCCATCATTTTCATCATTGTTTCCATTTTTGAGTTATGGTTGTTGCCTCTGTTGAGGTGGAACATAGACTTATTGGTGTTGAAACTATTGATTTTCCCATTTTAGGTTAGGGTGTTCCTTCCAACTTGGGTTGTTCCTGTTGGAGGACAAATCATGGTTGTATTGTTGCTGAGGTGGTCAATTATTGCCATAGATGTTTCCAACATATGCCTGAGGTTGCTTAATGCCTTATGGCATTGTCTCATTTAATATAGAACACACCTCAGTAGGATGATTACTAGAAGCACAAATTTCGCATAGGGTAGCAGGAGTAGTAGTTTTTTGTAAATCTTCCAAAGTCCTCACTTGGCAGCTAAGTCATCCAACTTCCCTTTTATTTTCTTATTATCTATAACACATGAAGCTTCTACTCCATGGGCTTCCTTTAGTAGAGTCACAAAATTACTCCTATAGTAGTGAATTATTGATGGTTAGATGCCATATTCTCAATCAAATGTCTCGCATTTGTTAGCGTTTTGTCTAATAATGTCGCTCCACTTGTAGCATCTATCATTTGTCTGTCCATGATATTCAATCCCTCATAAAAGTATTGAATGAGGAGATTCTCCGTTATTTGGTAATAAGGACAGGAAACATATAACTTCTTGAATCTTTCCTAATACTCGTGAAGACTTTCTCTTTCTTGATGCTTTATCCCATAAATATCTTTGCAAATAGTAACAACTCTAGATGCTAGAAATTTTTTTTCCAAAAATAATCTTTTCAGAGTCTCCCAGGTACTAATGGATCCTGGTGGAAGGTAGTAGAACCAATCTTTAGCGGCATCTTGCAATGAAAATGGAAAAGCCTTGAGCTTAACGTGTTCTTTAGTCATTGTTGTAGGTCTCATGGATGAACAAACAACATGGAATTCCTTCAAGTGCTGGTGTGGGTCTTCTCTTGCTAATCCATGGCATTTAGGTAAAAGATGGATTAACCTAGACTTTAGCTCACATTCTCCATCTGGATATTGGATGCACATGTTTTGTCTAGTTACTAAATCTGGTGCAACCAACTCTCTTATTGTTCATTCTTCCATTATATCTTCTTCAATTTCCGATTCGGGTGATGGATAAGAAGATATGTCAATTAATGGAGGTGATTCTAGCGGTACACTTTCACTCGTAGCTTGAGATAATGAAGGTGTTCCCTCAATAGAACAACTGAATTCAAGTCTTCTGCGTGATTTGCGCAAGTTTCTTTCAAGTTCTAGATCAAATTGATGGAATTCACCCGAGTTGGCTCGAGTCATGCACTACATAGTCTGCCTGAAAATGTTCCTCTATTTTTTGCCTCTTTCTTTTTCTCTTGTTCTTGCTTTGGAGAAAAATTTCAAGAAATAAATAAGTTAAAATGTTATTGAGTTCACTCATAAGACAAAGAGGTGTGTCACAATGGACAACTTAAATACCAAGTCTTTCCTAACTAGAGTTTTCCCAACTAGTCTTAAAAGATTTCTTAAAAGAAATTCTTAATCAAAACAAAAACAAAACTTTGCTTGAAGTATTAAAAAAAACAAAGACTACAAAATACACAAATTATATTAAACGTATATGTGTAAAAATAAATAAATAAATAAATAAATAAAATAAAAACAAACAAAATGACTGAATTAAGAAATAAGAATCAAAATATAAAAAATACTAATTGTATTCCCTGGCAATTGCACCAAATTTGATAACGTTGTGGTAAAGCGGTCAAATTACCACTTCTTAATAATAACAACTTCAGTATTACCAAGTTAGTAGTGCATAAACTAGATAGGGCTAAGTTAACCTTGTGTTGTATCCAAACAAATACAGAATTGATTTTCAGTACTTGACTCTTATAAAAATCTATCCTAATGCAATTAAAACTATATACTTGACTCTTATGAAACAAAAAATTAATAAAATACTTTGAAACAATTATAAGAAAGCAAGCTAATGCCACTACTTTGAAAATAGATTCATCATCAGTTATCTAAGAATTATTGTTAAATTAATTATTGTTGTAGATTTACAAATCAATCAATGTAAACTCTCAATTCATTTGTTGGCGTTCTCACTTTTAATCAAAATACAATCTCAATTAAAAGTGAGAACTTTTAGATTATCCATAGTAAATTCAACCAAAGTACAGTGTCAATTAAATTTTACTATGCCTAATCATGTGTATTCCTTTGTTTCCTCGCCAAATAGAAAACTTAATTAGTCAAAGTAATAATTTAGTTAAAGTGATTACCTATAATCAAAGTAAAATTTTAATTATTGATAAAAACCTTTTTAATCACATGAAAGTATCCAAATAAAATCGAAGTAAAGTCTCAATTGAATTTAAAAACCCTTCAACTCATATGATTAGAATGCATGTCGATATAAATCATTATTTTCAATTCGATTAAGAAGCAAAAGATATACATAAATGAAAACCACAATAATAATAAAAAAATATATTTTAATTTAACATCAGAATTCATAATGAAATTACAGTGGAACCAATCTTAAAAGCTTAGCCCTCCATGGATTGGATAGAGTACATGATAAATGATGAATCAGAGAAAAATATAAAAAAGAATGGAAAAACAAGACGTGTGGTGGATGGTAGCTACCAAAACAAGAGAGTTGCTAAGTGTCTTCTTCTACCCACTTGGGTCTCTTTATATAGACCTTGATTAGACTTGGACTTTATCTTTTCTGTTCTAAAATCTTTTATCTTTTGATATAATAACTTTCAAATAAATAACAGATTTTATTAGTATCTAAAAATATCTGGAAGGTTTTGTTGATAATTTGAGATATACTAAAGATAATTAATTAAAAATCTTTAATTAATTATTCAGCAACTTAATTTCTATCCAATTTTCAATTATACCTCTCTTGTTTGACATTTTCGCAATGTTGACCAGATTTTTACCAGAATTGAATGTTTGACCCTTTGACTACCTCATGAGAGGCTGCCATGTGGTAGTGCTCTCTCTTTCCTCCTTAGGCTTTCACGTTCACGTTCTTCTCCAACCCAGGGATTCGAATTTGTTTATTTCTCGCGGTAGTTGTTGTTGCATTGTGTTGGTGACACGGATTGGCACTCATGGTGGTCCTTCTTCGATCTCCGACATGACGATTCATATCAAGGGCGATCTTCTCGTGTTTCACGTTTTTGCGTGGTGGTTGATCGTGAGAGGGTTTCACGTTTTGGTTTGTAAAATTGTAGTTGATTGAAAGAGTTGCATCATTTCATCTAGCGATTTAGGTTTGCTACTTTGTAGATCTATGATGAAGATGGAGATCTAGTGGTCGAACAAACTAGCGTCGTGGGTTCAAACAGGTGGCTCATGGTATTAGAGAAACATATCTAATGAATGAAAAATTGCTTAAAAGGTAAAGCCAAGAATATTATTGATCAACAACCACACAGAAAGTTGTAAGATACATGAATTATATAACCAACACACTAACTGTGAAAAGAAACTGAAGATAACCATATACACTACAAAGTAACTACAGAAAAAATAGTTATTTATAAATCTTTTCCTAATACCCCCACTCAAGATGGAGTGTGGATGTTAAGCAACCCCATCTTGCTCATATTGGTCTGAAAAGGTGTGGGAAAAAGAGATTTCGTAAGCATGTCCGCGAGTTGATGTTTAAAGGGAACATGAGAAAGAATAAGGAGACCTTCAAGAACCTTAGATCGAATGAAGTGACAATCCACTTCTATGTGTTTCGTACATTCATGAAATGAAGGGTTTTTGGCTAGTTGAATAGTAGATTGATTGTCACAATAAACTATAGAGGGCATAGGAATGGACATGGTTAAATTAGCAGCAATATACTTCAACCATTGTAATTCACAAGCTAGAGCCCTGTATTCAGCCTCGGTGGAGCTGCGTGAGACAGAATTCTACTTCTTGGACTTCCAAGAGATCAAACATTTAGGATAGAAAACACAATAACCAGTTACAAATTTCCTTGTGGTGTTGCAAGTTGCCCAATCCAAGACAGAAAAAAGCTTGAAGCCTGTGGGGATTATTGACGAGATAAAAGAAACCTTTGGCTAGTCCCCCTTTGAGATATTTGAGGATTCGAAAAGCAGCTTGGAGATGAGGTTGTCTCGGCTGTGACATGAATTGACTGATCTGTTGAACAACAAAGCATATATATCGATGGGTGTTTGTCAAATAAATTAGTTTGCCAATTAATTGTCAAAATTCGGTAGGATCATCTAGCAACTCACCAGTATCAGCATTTAACTTGATAGTGGGTGAAGAAGGTGCGTTGATTGGTTTACATGTAGTGAGACCAAACTCAGATAAAATGTCAAGGAAATATTTGTGTTGATTGAGAACAAGACCCTGATGAGATCTAGCAACCTCAAAACCAAGAAAATATTTAAGATCACCAAGATCCTTAATATGAAATTGAGCATGAAGATAGTGCTTGACATGATTAATGAAGGATAAATCATTGTCGGCTAGAACAACATCATCAACGTATATCAACAATATTGTAAAAGAATGGTCCTTATTATGTGTGAAAAGTGATTGGTCAGTGGTGCTTTGAACAAAGCAAATGTCAACTTAGCATTCCACTGCATGTTGGTCTGACACAACTCATATAAAGACTTATGTAATTTGCAAACCATGTTGGGGGAGGATGATTTTAGCCTAGGAGGGAGATGCATATAGACCTCTTCATGGAGGTCACCATGTAAAAATGCATTGTCTACATCTAATTGATGGAGAAACCATTCAGAAGAGACAACAAAAGATGGGAGAAACCTAAGAGTAGTCAACTTCACAACTAGAGAAAAGGTTTCAAAAACGTCGATTGCCTCTGTTTGTGTGAAACCTTGCGCGACTAGGCGTGCTTTATGTTGTTAGATGGAGCCATATGCACGAGTTTGGTGCGGTAATCAATGACCAGGTTTTATTCCGTTCAAGAGTGATGAGTCATTATTTTCCTCCATTCCACTAGCCTTTGTGTACTCATTTGATAGTTGTTCAGTGCATAATTGTTTATCTTTAATGTGTTTTCATTTGTTGGGCTTGATTGGGCCACAATTCTGAATTTGGATTAATTTTACATTGCTTGGCCTAATTTTCGTTTTTAATTATTTTTAGGTATTTGGGTGAAACAATTTTGGAGCTTGGACATTAATATTCAGTTGAAGAGAGTTTCCACATCATTTTCATGTCATCTAAGTCAATGAGCCAACATTTGAGGCCCAATAGTGGCATTTTTGTAATTCTGAGTGGCAGAGTGGCAATTTTGTAAATAGTCGTGGCAAAGTTGACAAGACCACGAGAATTAGGTCTCTTGGCATGCACCAGCCGCACTTCTTCTTCTCCACTCTTCTTCAACCTCCATTTTTGATGTTTTCAAGCTTTGGAAGGTGACCCATGGAGGCACAAGCTAATTTTTCACGTTTTCCACTCGTTTTTCATGTTTTATGAGTCATGGACAACACCTATTGTTTGTATTCATGTTTTCTGCACCTTTGGTAACATTTATACTGAAGCATTTAGGGTTTTCTTGGTTGTTTTTATTCTTGCCTTTTTCTCTCCTTGCACATTTTCGTTTCATGCACCAATTTAAGTTTTCTGCACCAATTTATACTTATATGATTGGTTGAATTGCAAATTTTGTTGAACCCTAATTCGGATTCCATGAGGAACTAAGTTTACGTGTTGATTCTTTGCAGATAATGAATTGAAACCTTGAGATTAGTGTTTTGTTTGGTGGAGTTTTATTAATCTCTCCATTATGAATTTGCGTTTGGGTTTAATGAAGAAACCATTCTATTTTTGCTTAATTTGCAGAGTGGAATCATTGTGTGTTCATGCTTAGTGAAATGTAGTAAATTCATGAATGTGTGCATTGCTTAATTGCATTTGAGTTCGAGTTAATTTGCGCTTAGTAATTAATTCGGGTCTCATGAAAGTTAATATAACCATTTTGATTTGTAATCCGTGATTGGTGGATGTTCATTTGAAGTAAGGAATCAACGTTGTTTCTACATCATTTTTACACATCTACATTTAAGTTTACAATTGTGTGTTACATATGTAAATCTGCTAAACCCCCCGATGTTATATTGTTGTGTTCATCTGGAAATTGAAGCTTTGGACGAAAATATTGGTCATTGGGAGATGACTTGGTTCAACTTTCATATACTACATTTAATTTGTTTTAATTTGGTGGGGTACGAACTCTATCAAAGAGTTTGCAATTCAGCCATCATAGCCTTCCTCCAACATTCATGTTGGCTTGCTTCTTTGTAGGAAGAGGCATCAATTGTAGAAGAAATAGAAAGGCAAAAAGCAGTATGATTAGAAAAGCATTTGGAGTAAGATAAGTAAGAATCCATAGGATAAAGAATAGTAGAAGCATATATAGGTGATGAAGCATTGTTACAATGATAATTAGCTAGATAGGAAGGTGGCTTTCTTACTCGAGTGGGAACTTGTGCAACAAATTCAGTGGTTGGAAAGTGAACAGAACTTAAAGGTGCATCATATTTAGAAACAGAAACCTCATCATGTATAAGGGTAGTAGTAACAAGATTTGTTTCAAATTGTATAAAATTGGGAAAATGAGGTAGATCTATAATGTCCTTCACATTATCAGTGTGTGGGAAATTGTAATCCGCTTTGTCATATGGGAAATGTGTCTCATAGAAAAGCACATTGCGTGATATGAAGCATGATTTTTGGGTGAGATTATATAAAACATAACCTTTAATTCCAGTTTTAAAATCCAAGAAAACACTTTTAGAGGCTCTATTGTCAAACTTGGTACGTGCAACCTTGGTAGTAGAAGCAAAAGCTAAACAAAAACACGTAATAGATGTAAATCAAGTGGATTACCATGTACAAGTTCATAAAGGGATTTTAATTGTAAAATAGGAGCTGGTAATTAGTTAATAAGATAAGTGGCATGTTTTATGCCATAGGACCAAAAACATATCAGTAATTTAGCTTGAAAGAGTAAAGCATGACCAACATTGAGCAAATGTTGATGTTTTCGCTCAACAATCCCATTTTGTTGAGGGGTTTCAACACATGATACCTCATGTAAAATACCTTTGTTAGAGAAGAAATCATGTAAGAAAAACTCCCTTCCATTATCTAAACGAACTTTCTTAAGTTTGACAGAAAGTTATGTTTCTATTAGTTGAACAAAAGATGGTAGGATAGTTTTAACAGCAAACTTAGGAGTTAAAAAATGTGTCCATGTAAACCTTGTGAAGTCATCAACAATTGTTAAAAAATATTGAAAACCATCAAGAGAAGTATGAGAAACAGGACCCCATATATCTATATGGATTAACTCAAAAAATTTGGAAGCTCGACTATGACTGTGTGAAAAAGGTAATTTCTTTTGCTTTGCAAAATGGCAAGTGTCACATGGTGGTAAAGATTGAAACGGAATATCAGTATATATGGAAGATAAATGTTTCAACACTTTATGAGATGTATGGCCTAAGCGAAGATGCCACAACTGATTATTATCAATGGTCATTACAGAAGATAAATGTTCAGGAAAACAAGGCTTATGAGAAATGTGTCTATTCAAAATCGAGTCACTGAATTGTTATAGGTAAAATAAGCTATGTTGTTGTCTAGCTATACCAATCATCTAAAGGGGGGATGTCTGCATGATGAAACAGTGAGTGTCACAAAATAAAATCATGCAATTAAGAGTAGAAATGAGTTTAGGAATGGATATTAAATGAATAGAAAAATCCATTACATAAAAAGCATTTTTTAGAGTTAAAGAGCCAAGATGAATGGTGCCAACAAATTTTGCATATACATTAGTTTTATTTGGTAATTTTATAGGAATATTTGCGATAGAATGTAATGAAACAAAAAAAAATGAGGGACAAATATGATATGTGGCCCCACTATCTAAGATCCAATGAGAGTGATAAAAACCATCACCTGAAGAAGTCTTTGATGAAGTAGTGGTATGGTTGATGGAAGAAAAAGTATCCTTGGTCTATTGGAGAAGGGTCATGAAGGCTTGATATTGCTCTTTAGAGAATTGCAAGTGATCATGATTAGAACTTTCAACCAAGGAAGGAGATTGTGATGAGGTTGCTGAAGTTACGTTTGCCAAACTAGTCGAAGCATAGTGTTGGAAATGGTGCTACGAACAAATTTTCTATAGCCAGGAGGAAAACCAATACCAATAACAAGTATCTATGGTGTGATTGGTTTTCTTTCAATTTTCACAATATTTTGTATTGCGACTCGGAGGTTTGCCAGATGAACCATTCTTGTTTGAAGTTGATGTGCCTTTTGTGGAAGCAGTGAGAGCTATTGAATCTTGTGAAGAAAGATTGGTAGAAATACCAATAAATTCTCTTTCATGTTGCACAACCAAAGAAAAGCTTTTGACCAGTGTAGGTATTGGGTCCATCAACATAATTTGGGAATAAACGTGCGCATAGGTATCATTCAATCCACGTAAAACCGAATGACATGGTCATCTTCATGCTCTTTCTGAAGCTTAAGAAGAAGGCCACAAGATCAGGACATTAAACAAGAACAAGAAAGAACACAACGATACATTTCAAGTTCTTTCCACATGATTTTCAATCGAGTATAGTATTCAAAAATAGAAGAATCTCCTTATTTACAATTTTGAAATTGATCTTGAAGGTCAACAATGCGAAATTTGTCAGCATGGGAAAACCGATCTTTGAGATCCTTCCAAATTTCAGTAGCAGTCTCCATCCACATCACAGAATGCTTGATGGTTGGAGTCATGGATCGAGTGAGCCAAGAAATCACCATTCTATTACATCACTTCCAGGCATCATGTAAAGGGTCAGAGATTGGAGGATAAACAAAATCAGTGAAGAGGAATCTTTCTTCATTCTTGGTTTCTAAGGCAACTACCATTTCCCTTTCCCATTGGCAATAGTTTCTTCCAGTAAGAAGTGAAGTAACAAGAACAATCGCTTGGTTTTCGCCAGTATGGAGATAAAGAGGATTGGAAGGGTTGATAATGTGATCGGATGGTTGAATTTAAGAGGAATTTTGGCTTAGGGAAGCCATGGTTGATCATGGAAGGGGCGTGCAGAAGATGCAAAGGTATTTTAATCTGATACCATATTAGAGAAACAAATCTAATGATATGAAAAATGGATAAAAAGGTAAAGCCAGGAATATTATTGATCAATAACCACACAGAAAGTTGCAAGATACATTAATTATATACCCAACACAGTAACTGTGAAAAGAAACTAAAGATAACCATATACACTACAAAGTAACTGCAGAAAAAAAATTATTAATAAATCTTGTCCTCAAACATGGTGCATGGACACTGCAATAGTTCGCGATGTAGTTGCGTTAACGTAGGTGGGTGATTTTAATGGTGGCTTAAATAGATGCATCCTTGAATGAAAGTTTTTTGCAGTGGTTCTAGGTTTTAAGGCAGATTCGTGGTGGTTCCCATGGCTGCAAGTGGCATGGCTACCGCTAGTGTTGAAGGTGGTGGAGCGCGGTTGCAGCAGATTTTGACGTTGTTGTGCGTTCGAGGTTTGAAGATGATGATAATGGTTGTAGGTGGACAGCGGAAAAAGGTGTGGTTCGTAGTTCGTAGCTGGCAACGGAGGTGCATGGTGGTGATGGTGATTCTATGGTGGCTCGCATAGATGGAGGCTTCAGTGGTGGCTGTCGTGATGGCCTAGGGTTTCTAGCTAGTGGAAGGTGTAAGACCCACTAATTTAAATAATTAAATAAATATGAATTTAATTAAATGAAGGTAGTAAAAGCCTTTATGGCATTAAATGTAAACTTTCATAATGTGGAAAAGTACTAGCTCAAATGGTTGAGAGTACTTTGATTGTGTGAGAGGACTTGGGTTCGAGTCCTATGTATGTCGTTTATGTGTTATTCATGTGATTTTATATTTTTATATATATGATCATGTTGTGGAATGATATGGTAATTAGATTATATTAGTTAGCATGAAATATAAACTTGCATGATGGTTTGGTATTGACTTGGCATTGCATGGTTGTGGGTTCAAGCTTTGGGAAACCCAAATTAACTTTCATTTTTGGCTATTTTAGCTTTGGCTTGGAATTTGAAGGGTTAAAGGAAAACCCTAACAGACATGGCAGCAAGGGTGGCTGAAAAACAGAAGGTATTAGGCCATTAAGTGATGATTAATGGTGGATTAATTGCTATTTTCGTTTTGGTGCAATCAAACCATATTAAGAGCACAATAAAAAGCTAATTAAGGGTAAGAGAAAGGGTTTGGTGAAGTTGTCATTGTGGCTGCAGAAGAGAGCACGAGTTTGTGAGTTTTGGTGAGTTTTGAGTGAGGTCTTGGGGGCTGAGTTAAGGGAAAGGTAAAGGAGTACATTGGTGATCAAGGGAGAGCTTGCAAGAGTCAAAGCTAAGCTAAGGAAATCCAGGTTAGGGGAGTTCCTATTGGTTGTTTTTAATTTTAATTACATGAAATTGTGGTGTATCAAGGGTTTGGGATTGTAATTTTATCTTTCTATCAGAGTTGGATTCGGGTTTCTAGAAATTTTCCAGAAACCGCCTAGTGGTCACGCGCGACCTGCCAGGCGACACACGCTACAAACCCAGTTTCTGGGTTTCCTCCATGAACTACCTGGCGGCAGAGGATGATCCGCCAGGCGACACGAACACAGTTATGCTATTTTTGACTGTTTTGATGTATTTTGGGTACATGTGATGTGGCCGTGATGTTTGTATGCTTGAATGCGAAATTCGATGAGTATGATCAACTGTGTATATTATTGTTATGTTAGAATGCATGACTTCTGATCTGATATTTGGGGTTAGGGTTGATGTTGGGGGTTGGAAACAGTTATGCATGATAGAAGTTCGTGATTGTCCACTGTTTGATGGAATGGGATTATTATATGACATATACATGTTTGTTGCCATGTATGAACATATGAAATTGTGTATCATGGGCTTGGTTGATGATCCTTTTGAGTTCCAGTTATGATTGTATGTGAAGGGGAATTATGCGGGATAAATGGTGTGTATGATGGGGATTAGTAGGTCAATGGGGTGTAAGGAACTTTAAACCTGGAATATAAAATGAGAATACATGGGAAGGTAATGATGGAGATATATGTGTTAAGCTAAACAAAGGTATGCATGCTGTTATAGACTGAAATTAATATAAAACTGGAATGTATGTGGTCCAGGTATGGTTAGATTAAATTATTGAGCAATAGTAATAGATAAATGATGATTGAGTTAGTGGAAAATATCATAATTGAGAAATGGTTTGAAATGGTGAGACTGGAAATATTTGGTAGTGTAATTCTATTTGAAACGTGATTGTATAAAGTCCAGGTGCAATGTGGTTCAAACTGCAGTGGTATGAACTATATAAACCTTAGATTGTATGATCAAAAGACTGAGAGTATGTGTGTCTATGATGAGTAACTTGATGGTATGTTTGAATGTATGTGATGTAATCTAATTATAGATTATGACTGGGGAAACCATGTTGTGCTATAATTTCATGTGTTTAAGGTCCATTGGGGTCTATTTTGGGTGCCAAAAACCAGTAGCATTGCGCTAATGGTATGGCGCTTGGTGTAACATCCCTAAAGAATATTACTTTTAAAAAAATATAAATGAATTAAATAAAACGTGATAATATTTATAATACCTCATTTATAATTACATGTTCCCAAAATACGGGAAAAATTAAATCACAAAGTTGCATACATTATAAATGTTCGCAATCCAAATTTATTACAAACTATAAAAGCTAAAATAGCTAATGTTCAAAAACATGAAAAATATTAAAAGATCAAAGTCTTCAAATGTCCCTATAATCTCGCTCTCTGCATTCAAGCGTCTCCTGGCTCACCTGTCAAATCATCTGCTCCTGGATAATAAATTATCCGATCATCGCCACACACAAATAGATAGGGTGAGCTATGCACAAATAAATATAAAATAAATATGACACCCATCCCAAGAATTAAATTTTATTCATATGTGTCAGCATCAAATTACCCATCCCTGATCTCATAGTCCTTCATGAGTCATATGCATGAAACTAGGTCTTGGAATTTTACTGTGCTCCCACAAAACTATCCCTTTCGTGGCCCAACCCTACGAGCCTATCCCGCTCATAGTCCAGCCCTACAGACTCCTCGTCTGTAGTAAAACATCCAAGCTTCCCTTGCTCAGACCATGGCACGCACGCAATCACCATACTAACGGGAACATAATCGTTCCATGCCCATCGTGCGACCGATGCATGTAATCACCATACTAAAGACTCCTCGCCTATTAGTAGCCGACGGGAACTAACTAGTTCCATGCCCATCATGCGTTCCACCACCAAGCACATCCTAGACCCCTATTGGACTTAGTCCATCAAGCCCAAGCACAAAGGTAAGTGAACTTAGTCCTTCAAGTCCACTAATCAAAGCAACAACCAAAACCGC
>Ga0209389_1002191_pt1 | contig 14687 bp, 9 predicted proteins | sample CowpearedBW_FD_187526 | JGI IMG/M metagenome (GOLD analysis project Ga0209389, IMG submission 187526) | Root nodule microbial communities of legume samples collected from California, USA - Cow pea red BW (SPAdes) (version 2) | ecosystem: Host-associated > Plants > Roots > Nodule | place: USA...
AAAACACATTTAACGACAAGTTCTTATTCACCGTTTTGAACAAATTTAGTATACTGATTTTAGTTAGATTTACCAGTTCTTACTGGTTCAGACAAAATTCTGATTTATTTTAACGACCAGACTAATTATCATATTGACTTCTAATTTGATCGACTTAAAGATTGATCTAATTATTTTGTTTTTTTTAATAAAAACTCTTCGTAATTATAATTTTTTATATACATTTACTTTTATTATAGTATTGGAATCTAACTCATCGTGATAAAAGTGTGAGATTGAGTTCAACTAAACTTCTCATTAGTATGACTTATAAAACCAGCCTAAAAGACAAGACTATTAAAACATCAAATACTAGTCTCGATTTTCAAGTCTTTTCTTCCTTGCTTCTCTCTGGTGGTTCTATCGGTTATATCTGTTATATAAAATTTTTGCAATTTCGATTATGTGTGAGTCTAAGTTTTATATTGAGTTAGAATAAAAAAGTTGAACACTATATAAAAGTGAAGACTTATATGTGTGAATTATCGTCTTTAAGATTTTAGATTTAAGATATTGCTGTCAATCTCTTATATGGGAATTAGACTCATATTTTATTGATGTTGTATCTTTTTTGTGATTCTCTTTCAAAATATTTAACATAATATTACTATTTTTAACACAAAAAAACATTTAATTAATCCTTAAAATTTATTATATAGTTGATAACAAGCGCCTCTTAATTTATCTGAAGTTATATGAAACTTTTCGATACTCAATCAAACAATCAAGCAGCTCAAGGTTGTACCGATCCTTCTTATGTTCTAATTCTTTTTGTCACTCACACTAACTTTTTTTTATGCAATTGTTTGGTACTAGGTCGAGGTGTCATGGTGATGTATGCATTAACATGATGTCGTTTTGGGTTAACGATAACATATTTGCAAAGTTTGATTTTGGTGCTAACAGTGACAGCATTGTAGGAGAACATAAAACAGTGTCATTATTAGCCACAAAATACAGACACTGAAATAGATTAAGTTATAAAAGATTGAAAACTTTAGTATCATCACTGTTTGTAGAAGTTGGAAAATCAAGTAACAAACAATCATGTTATTATATCATGTTAATACGATTTGAGACTCACTCTTAAGCATTTGCTATTAACATTCCCTGAATTAAATAATAGTATATTATTAATCTCAGAAGTTGAAATGTCACCACTGAATACCAGTGATTGAGATAGTGGACTCATTACTCTATCTGCATTTGGAGATGACAAAATAATAAGAAATTAAGTATTTGAGGGTTGTTCAGTGACAAAATGATTGAAAATACAACCACAGTTTCCATTTTATATTGAAAACATGTTCCTTAGCTGGATGGTAAGTTTAGGCCATGTGCAGTGTCTTTCTAGATTAAAAAAAATAGCAATGAATTAATATGCAGTTGTTCTCATTCCTCTTTGTCATCTTCTTCTTAATTATAACTTTCAGTGTTTACCATTCTGAAGAATTAACTTGAATAACATAATTTAGATTTGTCTATAAACTATCAAAAATTGAAAAGTAATTTAAATAATGATATGGAAAATGAGAGGATCCTTATAATCATCTTCACTATGACTTGTACCATTTTTTTTAATTAAAAATAAATAAATAAGGTATTTTTCTTACTGACGGAATCGGGCAATAACTTGGTACATATAAATGATAATTAAAAAAATTAATGATTGTTGAGGATCTCGTTAAGAAATGAATTAACAATACAAATATTTGTTATGTCTGGTTATTATATGGTGAGGAGAGAGTACCATAATTTTCTTTTATTTCTTAACAAGTGTTTTTATCTAATTCTAAATTAGTTTATAACATTTTATTAATTTGCCTACAAGGAAAATACTGTTAACTAGGAGATAATTTCTTCTTCTTCTTTTTTGTCTATTTTCTGTGTAGAAATTCATAGGGCAAAAGATGTAGAAATACACAATTTTTTTATCTTATCCTGTAAACTTATTCCAACAATAACCATCACAATATCACAATCAAAATTTGTTTTGACTCAATTTCTATTTTGTACGTAACAATTCATACGATAAAAGATAGTATTTTTCATTGACATGTACTTTAACCAAATACACAACTTTTTCTATCTTGCCATCGTGAAAATTCATTAAGACAACAACAATCAGAATACCACAAGCAAAATTAGTTTTCAACTCAATGACTTTGGAAAAAAGTGTAATGAAAAAAACTATCAACAAATTAATTCAATAATCTTGAAAAGCATCCATGAGTTGTTCAATTATGTTGACATGGATTAAATCAAATGCATACACGTCAAGTCAAGGCCAAGGTTAGTTTAGTAGGTTTAAAGTCTTTTTCTTATCCTCATTTTTTAGGATCGAACTAGAAAATTAGAAACAATCAAAAAATGTTGGTAAAAATCCAATAACTTTCTAACGACGTATTTAAAAATCATTAGTTTAGTGGTAAGAAGTTTAGAAAATTAGCATTATATCTCAAATTAAATGTTAGTCTTTTTTTATAAAAAAAAAATGAATAAAGCATTAAAACGATATATGATTAGGGTAATGTTTAAGAGAGGCAAAAATAGTGACTACATGCTTGCTTGAAACATTACACCATTAAACTTCTAAATTTGATCTAGTCTACAAGGTTTCACCTTGACTTACATAGGTTAGGCTAAACTAACCCATAGAATGAGAAAGTTTGCATAAGAAAAAGTTTACAAGATTAAAATGACAACAAAAACCTCATGACCCAAGGCTAACCTAGTATTATGAGTCAATTTCAAGTCAAGATAGATAGATTTGGATCAGGCTCAAGTCAAGTAGGTCATTCTAGTTAGGCTCAAATTAGGCATCGTCCAAGTCAAGACATAATTGATAGGATATATGTCATGATTAGTTGAATCAAGCTCACATTGGACAAAGTCAAGTCAAGCCCATGGTGGGCCAAGTTGAGTCGAGCCCACCTTAGAACCAGTTAAGTCAGGTTTACCTTGTCTTAAGTTAGGTTAGTTCCAACTTGGATTGAGTTGATTCGGGCACACCTTGAACCAAGTCAAGTCAAACCCACATTGGGTCTAGATAGGTTGGACCCACCTATAACTAAGTCGTATTAGGGCCCTTTTAAGCATAGTCGATGAAGCCAGGCCTACCTTTCACTGAGTCAAGTTGGGTCCTCTTCAAATTGAGTTGAATTAAGTCCACCTCGAACCAAGTCAAGTCAGTCCACCTCATGCTAAGTAGAGGCAAGCTCACCTCTACTTGAATCAAGTTGAGCCCACCTATAGCCAAGTAAAGTTAGGCTTGGCTCGGGCCTAGTTGAGTCCCACATTGGATTGAGTCAAATTTTGTCCATGTCAAGCTGACTAAAGTAGGATTAGGTCGAATCGAATGAAGTCAATGTTGGGCCCACATTAAATTGATTCAATTTGGTCCACTTCAAATTGAGTTGAATCGAGTCCACCTTTGGTTGAGCGAGTCAAACTCATCTTTGATCGAATCAAGTGAATCCCACATCGAACCAAGTTGAGTTAGGTTAACATCAGATCGAGTCAAACTTGACCCATGTCAAGTTGATGTCGGGCTAAGTTTAGATCATATCATGTTAATTCAGGCTAAGACAATGTTGACTAAGTTTGAACCCATATTAGAAAATGTCATATCGATTCAAATCCAAGTTAAGTTGAATTGACTCAATCGAACAAGTTAGATTAGACCTTAAATAATAAAAATAAGTAAGGACCAACTTAAAATTAACATAAAATATTTAGTTATCAATTCATAATTTAAAATATTCAGAGTTAAAGTCTTGCAGTGAAGTAAAACTTACTTTAATTCTAATCTTAACATTTTATGTGGGAACTCTCGGGATCAAAGCCTTTTCAACCCACTCATATCAATAATATGGAAACTTATATAGGAGTTAGTATTGACTCATGGATCACGTTGACATCTCTAACCACCATGTTTAGCATCCATAATCATAAAAGCATGTTTGTATACAAACTTTTGTTAGCATCGTGAAGTTATCAACTGGATTGAACAAAACATGTGTATATTGCTAAAAAATATTATAGTATGATACTTTCATTACTATATTAATTACAATAACTAAATAATAACCAGAAAGGTTCGTGTGTAAAAACCTATTGATCGAACGAGAAATAAGAGTATCAGAAGCGACATTTGTCTCCGAACTGGTAAAACTCATGACAGGACCAAGAAAATATGATCAGTCAACACAAAAAAGAAAAACTATTCTTTGAATTGAACTGAAAGCCCCTGGTATATTATTGAGATCTCAAAAGGTTGCAATGCAACGTTTTTGTTGTTTTGAGGAAAATAAAAGGCAAAATTATACAGAGCCTGATATCAGTTGAGTCAAAACTCCAAAGCCATTGGAGTTGCATAGAAATCACAGAATCAACGAATTTCAGCTGCTTTGAAAGAAAAACGTTAATTGTTATCCTTGTTGGTCACTAATTCCGTTGGCATAATCCGCCAAAGATAATCTGTGCAACCTTAGGTGTTGAATCAAAATGGTTTTGTAAATATTCAAAATTGAGAATCATGTATGGCTAAGGGAACTGGCATAGGACTGAAGAAGTAGCACAGCTTGCTCAGAAATGGCCCTGTTTCTTGCTTGCCTCGCCCAACCTGCAACAATTTCTGCAGCTTCTGTGCCTCGCACACTTTCTTCTAGACAATCTGCTGCTTCAGCAAGTTTTCCTTCGGCCAAATAACTCTCTACTTTATTGATGACAGATTCAATTCCGTCACCCGATTGGTCGTCTTCCCTAACCTGAGGATCGTCCAAAGTCAGACATAGGATGAGGTCAATAGAAGAGAGAATGGGAGGAGTTAGGGCAAGGGGAAGAAATAAACAAAGTTAATATAAATACGTGTATTGTGCCTAAATAGAGACCTATTTTCAAATCAATAAGAGCATATTGGTCAGTTATTCACATACCTTCAACCAGGATGCTACATGTGCCAAAGAATGTGCCAGTATACCTCCCCCTCCCGGTGGGAAAAAGCTGAAGTGTCGCACACTATCTTTTAAGGCCTCAAACTGCAATAGAATATGCACAAATGCAAAATCTTTATGATGGAAATCCAGAAGTAAATTATTCATTCTAGAATTGATGCAGTTACATAATATCAGAAATTGCTTCATTAGATTAATACTAATTGTTTTGTATAAATTCGTCACTGTGGAAGGTTAATATGATAGGAGCATTACAGAATGTCAAAAACATAACCAATGCGATTGATCAGTAATGGAAATTAAGGAAATCAAATGAAAGTTTTACGGGGTCAAAGTAACAACATTTTGCAGAAGAAACTTGCCAATTTTATCTTATATAGAACAAACAAATAATCCAAAACTCCATGCAAAGTTAACAACAGACGGCGTACCTTCTGCTTTAACTGCAGTTGCGTGTCTGTGCCATTATTTCGTGTTTCTTCAGGAAGGGATGTTAGCACCAAATCCAAAACTGAATCTTTATCTATGCCTCCAAGATTAGCCTGCAAAGATGCTATTTCTCTTTCAATTGGCAATCCTTTAGATAGTGCATCTTCCAATGCAAGTGCTCTCTGCAGGATCCAAGCACAAAAAAAGAAACTGGTAAGCAGGGCTGGAAAAATCAATAAAATAATATAAACCCATATTTTGTCACTAAGCCCTTTGAACGAAAGATGGATAAAAACAGCATAAAGAAACAGGTAAATAGAAACATTACCAAAGCAAAATTTTGTGTAGCATGACTTTGACGGGCTTCTTCAGATCTAGCATAAAATGCCATGCATAGGGCATTTATCTACAGAAATGGAAGGAATTTTTTTTGTAATCAAGTTAAATTGTAACTCCGACTGAAATAAAGTCAACAAGTTTGTCAATTAATAAATATTTCAAGTCAAGCCTTGCTAGCTAAAACATGGAGTCAATTAATAATAGTTTACCCAGTGTGTTGTCCTTATCAACATGAATGTTCCTTGATCAATTCTTAGAAGGTTAAGGTTGCATAACCAAACGATTTTCCCCATAATTTCAAGAAAACCATGCTGTACTTGTCTAACAACACATAGATGAAAAGAAAATAATGGTGTCAACTGACAAAACAAATATCCACCACAATCACATCTACTTACTATAGCTGTATGGCTCATCCTTTGATGGAGCAACAGAGGTCCGTAGACAAAAAGTATTTGAAATGAAATTCACTTATATACATTTCACATTTCTGTTCAAGGTCATGTGCAGCTGTACTGAAAGCTCTCCGCAAATAATTTGAAAACATTTTGCTTTGGATGTACAGAAAGGTCTCGCGGAATCATAAAAGACTCAAACAAATAGTTATAATTGAGTTAATTTGTCTCTATTCAGAAACTTGCTGATGACTAGAATGCAGTTGCTACTAAGAAGAGTTATAATTGATTATAATCTGATAAAAATTGCTGGAGACAGCTAAAAAAATAATTAGATTAGACATTGTTTTTGCATGCCATGAGTTAATTTCCAAAACCTTTGTTAAAAGGTCTTAGTATAATAGCTATAGAAATTTTCTATACTCGTATAAAACTATTCTGGCTATTTTATTCTTCTAGATGACACCTATCCAAATTATACCCTTTTCTATAAATTAAATGAAATCAAGATATGAAAATTTAAAAGTGATCTACACATGCTTGATTTTAGCAGAAATCTCACATTAACTTCTGCTTCAGCCATTTTTTCAATTTGGGCTGCCTTCTCATTTGCTATGGCTGCATTTAACTCTGTCTTTGCTAATTCCTGAACTTGTTTCAACTTCAATTCAGCTTCAATATCCTGCCATCAAAGATATACATTATTTTAACAAATACTCCTTCCTTCCCATAATAGTATCATGTAAGAAGAAAAAAAGAAGTCCCAAAATACACGTCACTTTAGTTTTGTATGTGATATTTTCACTTATACTCCTAGTATCTATTTATTACTTTTTCATTAATGTCCAAAAAACTGGGGTGACACTTATTATGGATAGAGGAGTATTATATAATAACGGATAAGAGTAACAGCAGCCATGCAGAGAAAATGAGAAAACAGTATTTTAAAACCAACAAAAAACTAAATATGTACCTTTTGTTTAAGTTCTGTCTTCAATTTCTCTTCCATCTTTTCTTGAAGTGACTTGATGGCAAGGGCTGCTTTTGCTCTCTCTCTTTTTAGCTCCTGAAAAGTATTAAAAGGAAAAGAAAAAAAGGAGGAAAGATAGACTTAATAACTTAATGGAATTGGATTCTGTTAGTCTGGAGAGGAATTGTCAAGGAAAGGTAAACAACACATAAAAGAAATTATTCAACTTGATCAGACTTCAAATTGAATTCTGATTACAAAACAAGCTTCACAATTATATAGTAGTATAGCTTCAATTTTAGTATGAACTATTTTGCTGAATCAAGAGTAAGTAATTATGATTGAGTTAAATTTATAAACTGAACAACAAAACCATCAGCCAGCCATCGCCGCTTATACAGGAATTATTCTCTATTTTAATAACAGAATCAATCTCTCTACAAGTCTTTCTTACTCATGTTATTCCAACCCAATTATTCAAGACAAAAGTCAACCTGGCTCAAGGTCTTTATACCAAGACAATTATTTGACACAAAAACCAACAACAAAAAATATGTTAAATTGAATACAAATTAAAAAGAGAATGCCAAAAGGCTTTTTACCTTGTCCAACATTGCAGCCTCCTCAGCGAGCATAAGTTCCATGGCAGCTGCATCTTTCAACTGCTTTTCATATTTTTCCTAATTAAACAAAGATTCCAAAGCTGATCAATAAAACAAAATGCTACAAATAGTAAATACACTTGTAAGAATTTAGAGAATGAGTTACAAAGAATAGTATGTCATAGGCCAAACCTTCAACAATTTCCTCTCTTCATTAAAAACATGTGCATCTAAGTCCGCCTGTCTTTTCTCAGCAGCATGAATGGCTTGCAAGAAATCAAAAACCAGTTTCCCATCCTTAGACACATAACCACCTCTCAACTCATCCATTGCACCACTAAGTGCCTAGTGTTTCAACATGTTAGACTTCAAGTATGTTTAAGATCATAAATAAATGGACCACAAAAAAATAAATAATAATAAGACTCTGAAATACCTCTTCTCCTTCAGGGAAATGGTTATTTTCACTAAAGCCATGACTATATATATAGGCTGCAGGGTTTCTTTCTGACTTATTCCTCAAGTGATACTCCTCAAGGAGGGTGGGTTGTTGCTCTATATATTTGCCTCGTGCTTTCTGTAATGGATAAAAAGAAATAAATGTTAAAATCTATTTTAGAAATAAAAAATTAACAGGCAAAAAAATCCTTGGTTAATGGTAGGGAACCATGATATTAAACTATTATATCAAGCTTATACCAACTCATAAGTACCTCTTTTTTCTCCTCTGATTCTTGTATTTCTGGTTGCACTGATGGAATATTTTCTGTCCCATTTTTATTTGGAACTGAACTACTGATCTGCGTAGATGTGAATGTATTTTGAACTCCCTTTTCTGGTATTGTGGTATTGTCTGCCTCAATGCTTTTTATTCCAATAATCCCATCAGATTGCACAACAGATTCTTTACTTGGATCATCAGATGTTATACTGCTTTGAGGATGTTCAGGCAATTTTTTTTCTTTTGGAGCAGCAATACCATCTTCGGCAATATTAAATTTGTCTTGCACAGGACTCAGCTTATCCACTTGATCTTCTATTACAGCTTCTGGCTGTGAAAAATGGGTATCAATTTTCTCCTCCGCAAGCTGTACAGTGGGATTTTCATTGTTTAATTTCTCATCAGGTGAAATTAACTGGTCCGTTGAATGTTGTACAGTCTTCAATTCTTCAATGGTTGCATTGACATGAGCTTCCTGTGGAACACTATGATGGTCTCTCTTAAGATAGTCATCCAAATAACCAGTTTGATACGCTGCCAGAAAAGCAGCACCTAAAGCTACACTTCCAATGAAAAACTTTGACAGAGACCCACTAGACTCAGGTGGCTTGCCCGGAGACCCAGAGGCTGAGGCACCACCTGCTTTTGATGTACTTGAGAAATTCCTTTGTGAAGATAGATGTAAAGGTATCTGCTGAATTATGTAATAAAGAAAACAAGGTAATCGTTAAACTCTAGGAAAGAGAGAAACATTGAACTAAAACCATTCTATTGTTGATATATTAACAATCAATATTCAGTGGCATAGATTGTTGTTTGTTATAGAATCAATTTGAATGTAATCCAAATTGGAAATAAGGACTACTAAATCAACAACCTAAGCAGTTTTTAGTACATATATAATACAATAAATTGTTCCTTTATAGCAAGAAGAATGTATTTACTTCCACTACACCTTCTTGTCATACATATCTATAATTAAATTAACACAATAGCAATAGCAACCGGTAAAAATAGCACCAATTTTACAATACATTGGTATATGAATTCATAGATAATTGTGCTATAAAAATGTCAACAAAGCTTCATCCCAGTAAGTGGGGTTGGCTAAATGGATTAAATGGTGGAATAATAAGGTCAAGAGACAAACCACTGGTCTCTAAATATTTCTTAACTGTTTCGCCTACAATTATTCTCGATCCTCCCTTGCCTTTAGTAGATTAAGCAGTCCCCGTACAATCTACTCTCTAATTGGGGATTCTACTGATCTTTTCACACAAATCCTAATTACCTAAAGCGAGATTCTACTATTCTTTCAACAAAACGTGCCCTATCTTTCTTTCATGCATTTGTTCCAAAGTTTACTTTGTCTACTTATGTAATATGTCCACTCAACCATTGTAACGTTCTCGTCTGTACTAATTAAGTTCATTCTCTTGTTGATATTTCATCAACCAACATTCAGTGCTGCAGATTGTAGTTACGGAATTATTACTACAAGTTAGTTCAAATCAAACTGAACGTATGATATAAAAATAAAGATACTAAATATCCAGACAGCTCAGATTTTTCATTTGAGGGCATAATGCTTCTTCTCGTGATTCAACATAGCAACAGGGGGCATACATGCAGGCAAAAGTGACAATCCCATTAAAATGCCAAAAAGTACTCTTCCTGCTTAAAATATCCTAAGATCCTCAAGGTTATTTTGCTATTTGAACTAAGCAATTCTTTCTATGGTAACTACAAAAGTACTACATTTTCCAGGTAATTACTCTTCCTACTTTGCACGTAGCACAACTATTAACTATCTACACTTGAGCATACAACCTCTGAAATCCAACCACCTATTGAGTACTTTACCCCAAGCAAAACAATCCTATATCCATCCTATGCATCAGTTAGTAGCCAGAGGTTCCATCACCATTATAGTTTTGTTTTTAATTTGTAAACACTTCCAATAGATTGTTGGATATACATATATCTGTATCTTTTTTTATGTAGAGAGAAATATCCATAAAAATGATCATGAGTGAATATGGAGCAAAATCTAATAGAAAACAAACCAATTGTGTGTGCACTATATGGAAAATGTAGAAGAAAAGAATAAAAAAATTTGTAGCCAGGAGAATATGAAGTGCAATGCATGATTGAAACCTATTGTAGTAAGTATCGTACGATTCACGATACGATACGGGTGCTTGGTGACACGAATCGCATGTTGTATCGTTTATGTTCATGAATCATGTTCGATACGATACGATACAAGCCTGAATCGTACGAATCGCGATTCGAAACACGATATGGGTTAAAATTGGTTTCTGAATTGGGTCAGGTCGACCCACCCATTTGAAACCCTAATTTTTTTCCCTTTTGTATTTTCGCGCGCTAATTCAGGTCATCTCCTTCACGTTGCCTATTCCCTTCTTCTCTCTTCTCTTCTCTCCTTTCTCATTCCTTCCTTCATTTCTATCTGCGTTTGAGCGTCGCGGTCATGTGGTAGTCGTGTCGTGGTCGCGCAGTAGTCGCACGGTGGTGGCGCGGTAGTTGAGCAGTGGTGACGCAGTGGTGTTCGCGCTTTTGGTGGTGCCTGTGTCGTGGTGCGGTGTCCTCTGTTTTGTGTATGTTCTGTGTAGGGAGGTTTCTCATGTTTCGGGGTCTGTTTTTGGGCTTCAGACATGAGTAAATCAAACACAAAACGAGAAGTTAATATTACATGGAATTATTGTGATAGTGTTCCACCAAACAAATTACAAGTGAAGTGTAAGTTTTGTTCTCATACTTGTTGGGTTGGCATAGCAAGGATGAAACAACATCTTGCTGGGACAAAGAAAGATGTCATTCCTTGCTGGGACATCTTGATGAAGCAACTTATTTTTTGGATTGCTATAATGTAGATTTTTTGTAGAAGCATATAGCCATAGTTAAAGGAAACTTATCCAGCAACCACATTGTTTTTTGAAGGCTATGTTGCTGAAATTGTGAAATAATGTGGTATATACACATGTATACAATCACTCTATTTCACTGTGAGGTTATTTTGTTCTTAATTGTCTCTTTGCACATTTATATATCTTATATATTTAAGTATATGTTACATTTTTATAATGTTTAAAAATGTTTATGAATCGTACGATTCACGATTCAAAATTTAGGCTCTCCGATACACGATACGATTCATGATTCAATTATAGAATATAATGAACATTCTGTCAATGCTTTGTCACTCTTAAAAAGTCTAACCTAGTGAGTAACAAAAACATTGGTCTCTATATAGCTCGAAAAAAGCCATATTCAGCGGCAAATAGCTTCAAACATCAGTTTTCTCCAACCAAGGAGGGTCGTCCATGCAGCAGCAAAAATTAGGATTAACCTTGAGACTTGTAAACTTATTTATTTAATACTATGTTTTCCATCATATATACATTTTGGTCATCTTGGTAATTTTTGGGGCTTCAGTTTCTTAATTTGTTTCTGTTACTTGAGGCCTCTATGATCTTTGCCCACTAATGGTAGGCTATTTAGTTTGGGTTTCAACTTTAGGACTACGTAATTCCCAAGTCTTACCTAGCTCTTAAAGTTTATTTTGGCCTTCAGCTTTGTGTTTGTTCATGTGACACAACCACAAGTGAGGTCGCTAGATTAATCTTCTTCTTACTTTCAACCTTACTATCCTTTTTCTAATTTCCCATTATACACATAAAGATCTGAATCCAAAGTTAGATAGCCCCCAATGTACGCCTTTCTGTATACCAGATGCATTTGGAATGAATGGCAGATAACAAAATGGTCGAAAAGTAAGAAGCAAAAAAATATGCTTTTGAAAATAATAAAACATATGGGTAACCATAAAGACCATATTCCATCAACTGCATTGAAAATAAAATGTAGAAGAACCTGATAAACAAAACGTCTGGGGTTCGTTCTTAGAGCTGGGCGAGAATATATTTGCAAAATGGACCTAAGAATTGATGTCACAGAAAAACAAAAAGAGCGGTCAGAAAAATCAAATCATTGGAATGTAAAAAACACGATTTAGCAGGAACCCATAGATGGAAAATAAAAGAGGAAAAAATCGCGTTGGTTCATATAGGATAGTCGTAAGGTACCCACCTGCGCAACATGGCAGTAGGAAAAAGGTGAAATTGAGAGTGAAGAAGTTGAATGGATCCAGTGAGTGAGAGTGTGGAGGGAACGTTTCCGCAAGAGTGGTGCAACTCACGCTTAATTTGGCTACACAGATGAACGCATCAATTTTTCAGGTATGTTCTGTTCTGTGATTTTGATAATTTTCTGCGTTGAGAAACGATGATACCACATATGACCCGTTTGTTTTAACTCCGACCCCAAAATTTGACCCGAAACCAAATTAACTCAATTTATTAATGGAAAATGGTTGTTGATTATTAATAATAGTTAATAATACTAGCAGAATACAGACATTATCATAGTGTTTATCTTTTTTGCATTTTTAACTTTAAAGGTAGAATTGAAATAAAATGAGGACATAGCATGAAAATAAAAATGGCATGAGGACGTTAAAGGTTTTAATTAAACAATAAGAGGTACAATAACATGTTTTTATACATTTCAGCTATTTAATCTTAATATTTAAGTGAATACCTTAACGATATCACTAATCTATGCAAATATGTAGAGTTTTTGTTTATGTTATGATAAATATCACATGGGGTTCTCACATCTTGTACATTAATTGTTACAAGTGGTATTTAATAGTATTGAAACAGTAACTATATGATATTCTTTACAAGTGGTATTTAATAATAGTATTAAAACATACAAACTCTTTGAGTCTAAATGGTACCTTAAAAAAAATAAACTTTATTATGTTTGAAAAATAAACTTAAATATGTTTGAAGTTTCGAAAATTTTTAGTTGAGTCACTCCTAAATTTCTTAAGTGGTTTATTGAATACTCAACAAAATTATTTTTGAAATTTTCTGTTAATTAATTAATGTAAATGTTGAGTGGTTAACGTGGTTATTATTTTGCCATGTCATAATATTATATGTCATTTTTTTATTTTATTATTTTAAAAAATTATAATTTATATTTTTATGATTTTATAATTGTATAAATTAATAAGATGACATGATAACCACCTGACAATCACATCACCTAATTACTTAAAAAAGTTAACAATAATACTCAATTAAAAATAAATTAAATATATTAAGTACTCAATATAGTACAAAATGTTAGTACAGACTCTATTGAAAATCTCACATCTATCAAGGATTTAACATGTAATTAAGTAAAAAAAATACATTCAATTCACTTTTAAAATCATTTACCATGTTCATTTTAGTTTGGGTTTCTTTGCGATTATTTAAAAATAAAAAAAATGTATTTATTGTTCTTTACAAATAATTAAACTTTTATTTATTTTAATAGGAAAAATCTTATCAATATTTAAAATAAGTGATTATTTTAAAACATGCTTTTTAAAATATTTGCATTATACACTTACTTGGTCCATGAGTCTTTGGCATTAGCGACCAAGTGTACTATATGTTTTACATGACTTATTAATTTCTCAACACGAGTTTCCAAATGTACCACATGTTTTTGTGTTTCTATATGTCTTTTGGCATGATTGATCATCCTCGAGTGCTTTCTTGATCTTTCAACCTCACCCTCTCTACATTAGCCCATGTTTGATTCTATACTAGGTAATTGAGAGAGAAGACATATGACCAAGCAAAGAATAAAGATAAACACAATATAAATTATGATTAATTCATACTTAGATCTCCTTAATTACATAAACAATACCAAACTCAATAAGAAGTAATATAAACAAGCAAGTCCCTCAAGATAAATTGACTTTTTAAATACTATAATTATTCGTCTAAATATGAGCATAACTAAACATCGACTTGAAAGTTTATATATTTTTGTAAATACATTGTTTAAGAGTGACTATAAAAAATGACATATCAATGAGGTGAAAGATCTTGAACAATAACAATCTTACATGGTTTGTCTAGTATTGTAAAAACAATAATTATTTTATATTTAAACAAACTCTTTATATAAAATTATCACATAAGATTGATTTATAACAATTAGACATTCTTTTATAAACAAATAATGTTAGTAATATATTTTATAAAGAAAATTACCTTAATTTATTATCGTTAATTATCGTTAATTGAGTTTTTCTCTTAATATTATATATATATATATATATATATATTTTTTTTTTTTTTAAAA
>Ga0209389_1002193_pt1 | contig 14685 bp, 8 predicted proteins | sample CowpearedBW_FD_187526 | JGI IMG/M metagenome (GOLD analysis project Ga0209389, IMG submission 187526) | Root nodule microbial communities of legume samples collected from California, USA - Cow pea red BW (SPAdes) (version 2) | ecosystem: Host-associated > Plants > Roots > Nodule | place: USA...
AAAAAAAAATAATAAGACGGGAAACGGATTCCACAATCCGTTTCCAAACAGTAAAAACAGAAATCACGGATTCCAGAATCCGTTTTGAAAAAAAAAAAAAATAGGGAAACGGATTGCACAATCCGTTTCCTTAAAAAAAATAAAAACACAGCGAGTTAGAGAAATGGAGAAAAGGAAGGCGAGAATGGTCTGTGTGGGAGAAGAGGGATAAGAGGGAGAAGAGGGATAAAGGGAGAAGAGGGGAGGCTAGGTCAAAGATTAGAATTGTGGTGCAGTGAGCGTGCAGAGAGGGAGACGGAATCTGGGCAGAGCGTGCAGAGAGGGAGAGGGAATCTGCTTTTTATTGGGATGCGGGTGGAGGGGTTTTGGGGGTGCAGTGCTGAGGGGTGTGAGGGGTGCAGGGGTATTTCGTTAGAAAAAAAATAGTAACTTTTTTTTAACCAGGGGCAATGTTGGAAATAAAGTGGGTTTTGGGGGTACAGGAGATATTATTGGAGGTGCAGGGAGAAGCCTCCGTAAACTTTCTTCACAAAAGAGAAGAAGAAGAAAAAAAACAGGGTAATTGCTTCCTGCACCCGGTCATATTTTTAATTCCATTCCTACCCTCAGATTTTTAGTTGAAGTTGTATCCTTTGTGGAGACTTTCCGGTGCGCAACATACATATGTTGTGGTGTGGGGTCTCTGGAAACTTTGGTGAATGTTTGTTGAACAGTTGGTGAGATTTTGAGAAGGCGGTGATGATTTGTGCAATTGAGCGCTGTGGGATATCGGAAAACATTATGATTGTCATTTTCGCTTGCGTTTTGGGATACCCAAAAGTAGAACAAGTTTCCGAAAAATATTATTCAAAATAAGGAAGAGAGAGGTAAATTGGTTTCCGAATTACTGCTTTTGGAGATTCCGGAAAATTGATTCTGTAACCGTCAATTCTAAACAAATATTTATTAATTCTAAACCTACTTACATAAACATTAACATAGAAAAAGCTTTTTATCTATCTTATTTTAGGTTATTTACGTCTCTTATAGGTTAGATGTAAGTGTAGAAGACGAAAATTTATGGATGTTGGTTTAATAACATATCTAAATTTAGGTATGTCTGTATCTATAACATACATAATTTTACGTATTTTTTATTCATATATATGCATCTATTTTTTTCTTCCTTGTGTTCTTTCTTTTTATTCTTTTTCTTATTCTTCTCATTGGTCTTCTTCTTCTTTGTTGTCTCTTTCTTTTCCTTCTTATTTTTCTTCTTATTTTTCTTTATCTAATATATCTACAATTAATCAAACATCTATATAAACAAAAATATCATAAAACTTACATTTAAGACAACCAAAGAGGATATTTATGCATAGCAATGATTGAGTTCTTCCAAAATATCAATCATGTGCGTTATCACTATAACAATCATTGTAATAAGAACTAACCTTAATGCAGAAAAATATTTTCAGGGAAAGATGTTTTCCATTGAATTGTGCACAAGAATGGCTAAAAATACAACTTTTGATCATCAATGGAAGTCCTAACTCGCATAAAATGATTGTCGTCGAGAGGAAGTTTCGCACAAGGAAGAAAGTGAGGTAAAATGAGCACTATAGGTTTTTTTAAACACTTTTACGTCTAAGTTGTAAGAGTTAGACGTAAAAAAGCGTTTTTACGTTTGACGTTTGACAACGTAAATTTACATTTGTTGTATATGCATTAGACCTAAATATTAACCATTTAATTTCAAAAAAACCATTGCACATTTTTAGATTTGTTGCCTACATGTCGGATGTAAATTTAGTGACATAATAATTTTTTTTTTTGTGTTGGTGAAATATTTATTAATAATAAACCTACTTAAACAAATTTTAGATTTATTTTTTTACTAAAGGCATTTAGCATCGGCTAAGTCGACGCTAATGTATTTTCATTTTAAAATTTATTTAATTTAATGTCGATTTGGTAAAATGAAATATGTATGGACTTAGAACACTAAAGAAAAAAGTTTGTCAAGTACTCACTCTTCTACTAGCCGGTGGTACATCAAATAAGAGACATGTGTGATACTATTTAGAAGTTGAAGGATAGTACACTTGAAGAAAAGATAGAGCGATTGATAAAAAATATGAGTAACACATACAACAACAAGATAAATTGTGATGTGATAGTGTCACGTGGTTAAAGTCTCAATTTGGTCTTTAGATTTGTTTTTTAGATTCAAGTTAGTCCTAATTTTTGTTAAAAGGAAACAATATTGTCCATCTTTAAATTGAAACTCAATTTATTTTTTGTATAAATCTTATTCTAATATTGTTACTAAAATTGAAATTTTTATTAAATATTTTTGGAAATATTTTAAACTAACTTTAAAATTTATATGAATTTATTTAAAATCATATTAATTAGTATTTGAATGTGATTGTTAAATCTAATGTGAAATAGAACACAAATTATACAATAAAAAAATATATGAACAAACTAAAATTAATAAGTTGAATAGTATAATTTATTAAAAAGTATTAACTCTAAATGAATTTAGTTATGTGAGTTCTTCTACATATTTCGTATAAGTTAGTTTAATTTTAATAAAATTATTTATTTTTAATTATTAAACATATATACTTAAAAAAATTAACAAGACCATTGACAATATTATATATATATATATATATATATATATATATATATATATATATATATATATATATATTATAGTTCATCTGTGTACGATTATTTATATAATTATATTTTCCGTGCGATGGCAATTTAAACATACATAAATATAAATATTTAGAATTTAGAGCTTCATCCTTAAAATTATATAATTATTTTAACAAATCTTATTCCTAATCTCATCTCTACAAAACTGAAAATACTTTTATACTTGAAGAATTTTGTTTATCTGTTATAAATTTTAGCTTTTATTATAGAGAATAAGACTCACTTTTTCTTATTTTCTATATGAGTTAATTTTTTTTAATATTTTCTCATTAAAAGGATATTTATTTATAAGGAAAATGAAGTTTTTTTTTTCTTTCTAATAAAGAAGAAATATCGGATATTATTCCATATCAAACCCTACAAGACTAAGTCTACCTTAAGATGATTAAGGTAGTCTCCTCTCCATATTGTACCGTGTCAAACAATAGACCATTAGTGATCTATGACTCCAAACCTTAAATACACTTTCCATTTTGAGAGTTATCATTGACTTGGACCATTATTTGATTGATTTGTGTCCACAGTTTACTGCACAGATATTTTTAGTAAGAGATAGTTTATTTATTTTTAACTTAAATTATTATTGTGAGTTATAATATTAAAATTTAAATTAATTTATATTTTTATCTGAACTATTATAATAATAATAATAATTTAAATAAATTAATCTAATATTAGGGTTATGTTATTATACATCCTAACTTCATCATGCTCTAACAAATTTATTATTTTCTAAAAAATATCATTGATATCATCATTATATTCTTTTTAAAAGAAAAATGAAATTTTAACAACTAAATTTTAATAATTTTTTTTTATAATATGAGATTATATTTTTCAAGTAACTTATCATTTTTTTATTTTTTTTATTTTAAAATTATTAAAAAAATTTATCAAAAAATTATAAACGAAAGTTGTTAAAATATTATTATTATTTTTAAATTATATCAAATTATATATATATATATATATATATATTACATTTTAAATTGATCCTATTTACACCTCTCTTTACAGATTATTTTTTTTCTTATTATGTGTTTCATTTTATGGTACATGTAATAGATTTGTCGATCACAATTTTAAGAATAATATGTATTTTACATTAATAATAAATATAAATATTAGATACTAACTTAACATGAAATGTTGTTAACAATTATATGTTCATTTGGTAACCAGATCGTATTTAGTCTTATAACAATAATTTAAATACAGAAAATATGTTCCCTTTGATTAAATCACGTGGTATACCGAAAGAAAATATTTATCAGGAAAATGATATTTTGACTACTATTTTGATAACTTTCTCTTACAACCTTAGGTGTTATGTTTTAAGTGATAATTTTTTATTGTTTATTTTTCTCATTTTTAATCTTTCAAAACCACTTAAAACATAACACATCATGTTGTAAGAAAAAGTTGTCAAAATTTAGTAGTCAAAATATCGTTGCTTTATTTATTAACTACTAAATTTTAATAACTTTCTCTTACAATTTTATATGATATTGATTTTTTATTTTTGTATTTTCTCTTTCTCGATGTTTTAAAATTACTTAAAAAAATGACATATCATTTTATAAAGATAAAGTTGATAAAATTCAATTGTCAAAATATCACGAAACTAAACTGTGGAGTGAATTTGAATAGTTGTTGAAGCTCATCGTCCCTTAGGATCCTTAATCTCTGAGAAAACATCATCAGGGATTAACACAGAAGATTCATTTCTCGTCCAGCTGCTATCTCCGTCGCTTGTGGTGTTGTTACTATAATCTGCATCGAGTTGGCTAAACACACCACTGCCCGACACGTCCTCACCAACACCACTATAGTGAAGTTGCAGAACACACTGGAGCATCCCAACCACGTCCTTCATGGAGGGCCTCTCAGTCCCATCCTCCTGCAAGCAGCTCAGAGCAATCTCACCAAATTTTTGCAAACACTGAGCTGTTGTCTGACCCTTCACTGTGGGATCCACAACCTCACCCAGACATCCCTTCTCATAGCAATGCTTCGCCCATTTAACAACTGATATCCGTTGCTTCTCCTCCCAATGAATCAAAGGTTGTCTCCCACACAATACCTCCAAGAGCACTACTCCAAACGAGTAAACGTCAGACTTCTCCGTCAAACGCTGTCGTTTGTAGTACTCCGGGTCTAAGTATCCTATGCTACCTTTCACCTGAGTGTTCACATGGGACATCGAAACACCTGTGGGCCCAATTCTGGATAAACCGAAGTCTGAAACCTTGGCCATCCATTTTTCATCCAACAAGATATTGGTGGTCTTCACGTCACGGTGAATGATCACCTGCTTCACACCTGTATGCAGATAATGCAATGCTCTTGCTACACCTATGCATATTTCGACCCTTTGCTCCCACGGCAGGGACTGGTTATCGGCTCCGTAAAGATGGTCACGGAGGGTTCCACGTTCCATATAAAATCGTAAACGATTATCATCTCATTGTTCTCGTAGCAGTAACCGATGAGGGAAACAAGATGAAGATGACGTAGTTGAGAAAGCATTTCGATCTCGTTCATAAACTCGTTAATACCTTGCCGAGAACCTCGTTTGAGCCTTTTCACTGCAACACATGTTGAACCGTCGTCAATATAGCCTTTGTACACGTTGCCGAAGCCTCCCACGCCAACCACCATTTGTTCGTCGAAGTTATTGGTTGCTGCTCTGATTTCTGCGATTGAGAAGTGACGGCAGAGGTGGGTTGGTAGCGATGATGAGCCACTGCCCAGAGAAGTTCCGTCTTTTTTATTGGGACACTTGCTGACAGAGACGCTCTTCCTGCGTTTGGTGAGGAAGAAAACAGTAATAAGGGAGAACAAAACGACACCCGAAACTGCCCCTGCAACCGCGGCGGGGGTTCTCGTGGTGCTGTTGTTTTTATTTTTTGATATTTGAACGGTCTGTAATGGAGGCGGATCTGAGTCAGGTCGAGCGAGATTACCTGTTGTGTCGTTGATTTTGAAGAGTTCAATTGCGTTTATTTCTACGTCCTCGATCAAGCTTTGAGGGTGAGGGTGAAATTTCACAGAGAGATATGCCTTTTTCTGAGTGTCTGGGGCTGAGATGATGACTGCGTAGTCTCTAACCACTGGTACACCCCTCTGCTTACCGCCCCAAGAGAAAATGTCTACAAAGTGTTCAACCAAATCATCCAGAATGTAGATGAGGAAGATCTGGTCACCAGACCCAATAACTTCCGGGTCAAGCTGGCAAAAGTGTAACCGTAGCATGTAGGTGAAACCAGGATCAACAGGAAGCTGCCATGTGATATTGAATCCCTTGTTGATAGAGGCATCAGGTCCCATATTCGCTACGGATCGGTATACCTGGTCTGGTGCAGTGTAATTAGGAGTCTTACTAAAGATCAGCTTGGTTTTATTGCCAAAATCAAGAGATTCTACACTTTGAGTAGTAATATATTGATTATGAACATCCCATGTCCTGAGCATACCCGTGTCCTCCGAGGCGGGGATACTTCGGTCCCCAAATCTTAACCTGTACTTCATTTCCAGAGCCAAATTATTTTCAATTGTATATGTTTGTCCTCCAACAAGTTTCGGCAATCCACCGATGTCGACGTTAGGATCGGTATAGTAGAGATAAGAGGGCATTGAAACAATCTCGATTCCATTGATGAAAGCGTAGGAACCCGTGGAGCTTGGAATGAAGGTTATGTTGAGGTTTTGTCCTTCTTGGAGATTGATGCAATACTCTCTGAATAGGATGTTGGAGCGAGCAGGGTCATCATCAGCATCGGCGTTGAGGGAAGCATTGAAATGTTGAAGGAGAGTGTATGGGCCTGCTTTGACCGAGAAAACGGCTTTGGAGCGATTAAAGTTGTTGTTGTATGAAGTTGAGAAGAAGAAGAGGCGAAGGAACTTTGGGCCAGCAGTGAGATTGAATGTTGAGTAAGTGAAATTGGAGAAGGAGAGGCGAGCAGAGTCGTAAGGACCCTGTATGGTTGTCTTTGTGAGTGCAGTAGCAATAAGTGAGCCCCGGCTTACAGCGAGAAGCTTTGTGTTGGTGTCTCCAATCCAGTTCCGACCTTCGGGCGTGGAGAAGTTGGTGGAAGAGCCACAGTTGATAGTGAGTAGGTCAGGGGGATAAAAAATAGCATCTGCTTTGGAAAGATGAGAGAAACTCAACAACAGTAGGAGAAGGATGGTTCCCAGAGCTATTGGTTCGGTAGTTGTTTCCATGGATTACACGTAATTGAAGCAGCACACAATACCAAAACATCAAAACAGAGACCTCAAACATCATAAATTAACCCGAGTCTTGGCAGGAGACTACGCCGGAAGACTTCAAGTCTTACGTCCGCAAGTCTAACCTTTCCTTTTCATTTTTCTTTCTTTCCATTTCAACTTTTAAACTATAATATTATTTAAAAAAATTAATAATATGAATTCAATAATATATAATAACGTATTATATAGGTACATTTCACCCCAATCATTTTTCTCCACGTTTAGTTGTTTATTTATTTTTATTATTGTTCCGGTTTGAAATTAAGGATTAAACCAGAACTATGATAATTAACTGTCGTCCTTAATTCTCTATTTTCCTTTTTTTAATCCCTCATGTATATGTAAGGTCTTTCAGTCTTAAAACTATTATCTGTCAGATCTTTAACTAACCAACCTACCCACTTCTCCACTATTCTATCCTGAAATCTCGCATGGGGTGATTATTCTTAAAATTCAGGATATTTGCTCGTCACCTCGGCCACCTCAGCCCAAATGTTCATCACCTCAGTCTATGACTGAATCTCGTTGTTTTATGATAAATATTTATCGAGTCAAAATCTAAATGAACATGTTCAGGTAGGTCATTCGCTATCCAGTATTACGAACTTCTTTCTTAACAAAAAGTAACTCTTGCCTGATCTCTAATTTTTTGTATAATAATTAATATGCTTTTCATCGTATAGATTTAGCTTAATTAATGGAAAAAGATACAAGAAACACACAAAAAAAGATGACACATAATTCACAAATATTTAAAAATAAAAAATGTATTTGAAATTATGTGCCTAGTTTAATTATATTTTTAATTCTAAATTTCAAGATAAATTTCATTTGCCTTTCAAATTAATAAAAAAAAAAATATACTCCCTCAAACTTGAAAAACAAATACACCATTTATATATAGTCTCTTAAATTTATGATTTGATTACTGATTAAATATCATTTTAATCTCTCAAATGTAACAATTATAAACTAAAAACATTGTTTTTTTTTAATTTAAGAGATGAAACTAATTTTTCAATTTAAATGATTAAAATCGGATTCTTCCTAAATTTTACAAATTGAACTTAATATATATTGAAGTAGTTAATGAATCAATCGGACTCAACATGTATAAATCATATTCAATTCATTCATATTTAAGATCACCGCATTTAATTTTATTGATAAATAAGCATAAACAAAATCGAATATAAACTTATGAAAGAGTTGGAATTAGTTTAATACATTGTTCACTCTATGCAGGTGGTCGGGAAAGGGAAGATGGGAGGCCATGGTTGTTGTTACGCACCTCCATAAGAGTGTCATTCACCCACAACATTACCTATTTTTATGTATTTCTTTCCAAATATATATTAGCTATATTATTAATTCATTTGTAAAGTAAATCTAAAATATATATTAGCTTTATTACTAATTTATTTATAAAGAAAACCTAAGATATATATTAGCTTTATTTCTATATGTATTTAGAATATTAAACTTATATAAACAAAAACACACAAATATGTTTTAGAATATAGTTTTTTCGTTGAAATTTAATTGCATTATGTGCTTTATCCAAATTAGAAAAAATTTAGTTTGTTCGTCTAAATAAATATATAAAATCTGAAATTTGTATTTGTTACTAGGTAAATCGAAACTAAATCCATGTTTAGTCAAATCAAATTTATTTTTGGAATGGGAGAGTTAAAGTGGGAATGAAGATAATGGAAGCCAAAAGTAATTTCATGAGTGGGAAATATCTATTGCTTATTAGTGCACTCTAATCTTTTGTGCCCATAATCAACGCACCATAATGTATTTATAGTCTCTCTAACCACCAATCAAGTGTGGGTGGCTATGGAAATTTGGAATATCTTTTGTTTACTTTCTACACAAAAACTAATAGTTAATAATATCACTTGCTTATTGGCTTCTTGATTGACCAAAAGACATATATAAGGGCAGTTATTTTATCTATTGTTCACTGTTATCTTTTAATTTAGACATTATACATTTTTTAAACTTTGGCAAATTTAAACCACTAATTAAAATTAGAAATATATAACTAATTTAATGTAATTATTTAATATAATCATGCTTTTTATTTTTTATTTTATTCTCTTTTAATTATAATAATAAATTATTTAAAATAATTTAATGTTATTAAATGATAATAAAAAATTGTTAAAATAAATACTTTTTTTTTTCTAATCAAATCCTTTCTACCAAACCAACCCAACCCAACCATGCATAGCATTTTAGATTGATGACGGAACATACATGCTTTGACTTGAAATGTCGCTCTCGCGGAGAAAAAAAAGTACAAACGAAATATCCAGCACTAGTAGTTTGAGAAAATTTATCCGAAATCTCGATATATTCATGGGTTGATTTACGGTGTTCTAGTTCAGCTCTCTTTGCTGCTTTGATTACAGATTATCGATGGACACAACTGGAACACCTTTAAGAACCATTCTCCTCCTCCTCTTCCAGATATGGTGCTTCTCTTTCATTTCCATGGCAGACGTTATTTATCGTCCCACTGACCTCTTCAGCGTCAGCTGCGGCTCATCCACCAACTTCTCCACTCTCGACACTCGCAATTGGACTTCAGACATCCACTTCCTCTCTCCAACCCACCTCTCAGTTGCTGCTCCTTCACTCACACCATCTACCATCCAGGGTCCCTACACCCATGCTCGTCTCTCTCACTCTCCGTTCACTTACTCTTTCCCTCTCACACCAGGCCCCAAGTTCATTCGTCTCTTCTTCTACTCAACTTCTTACCAAAACTTTCCTCGCTCCCAAGCCTCTTTTTCAGTCCAAGCAGGCCCCTACACCCTCCTTCAACATTTCAATTCTTCCCTCAACGCCGATGCTGATGATGATCCTAGCCACCCTGACATCTTGTTCAGAGAATATTGCATCAACCTCCAAGACGGTGAGAACCTCAACATAACCTTCATTCCTACCACCACAGATTCCTACGCTTTCATCAACGGTATCGAGATTGTTTCCATGCCCCCTTATCTCTACTACACCGATCCTGGCCACTCCCCAGAGCAGCCGCAATATGTTGGCACCATGACCCCATATGTCGTTGAGAACAAGTTTGCTCTCGAGACCATGTACAGGTTAAAAGCTGGTGATCATACTATACCCTCCTCTGAGGACACGGGTATGTTCAGGACTTGGGATACCGATAGCAAGTACCTAGATACTCAAAGTGAAGAATCTATTGAGTTTACGGGTACAACTAATCTGAGCTTCACTAAGAACATTCCTAACTACACGGCACCAGACCAAGTGTTCCGATCTGTACGGAATATGGGAAGGAATGCCTCTTTCAACATGAGGAACAACATCACTTGGCAGCTTGCTGTTGATTCCGGCTTCACCTACTTGCTAAGGTTATACTTTTGTGAGCTTAACCCGAGAATTGAAGAGGCTGGTGTCCTGAGATTCTTCATCTTCATACAAGATCAGTTGGCTACCGATTGGGCAGACGTTTTCATGTGGACAAATCATTGGGGTGTGCCCGTGGTTAGAGAGTATGTAGTTATCATCTCAGAGAGTACGAAAAAAGTTAACCTTTCGCTAAAAATGCATCCTCACCCTAAAAGCATCATCCAGGACGCTCAAATAAACGCAATTGAAATCTTCAAAATCAGCAATTATAAACGTAGTCTCGCTGGACCGAATCCGGACCCTCCTCAAACCGCAGTGGTATCCCATCAAGGCTCAAATAAGAAAAACGGAGCCACCAAGAAAACCCTTGCCGCTGTGACAGGGACAGTTTTCGGTGTTCTTTTGCTCTCTTTTATTGTCGCTTTCTTCTTCGTAAAACGCAAGAAAAACATCACCGTTAAAAGTAAGAAAGAGGGAACTTCTCCCCGGGATGGCTCATCATCATCGCTACCAACCAACCTCTGTCGTCACTTCTCAATCTCAGAAATCATTGCCGCCACCAATAACTTCGACGAACTCTTCGTCGTTGGAGAGGGAGGCTTTGGCAACGTGTACAAAGGCTACATCGACGATTCAACACCTGTGGCAATCAAAAGGCTCAAACCGGGCTCTCAGCAAGGTCTCGACGAGTTCATGAACGAGATCGAAATGCTCTCTCAACTTCGTCATCTCCATCTTGTTTCCCTCATCGGTTACTGCTACGAGAGCAACGAGATGATCCTCGTGTACGATTTCATGGATCGTGGAGCCCTTCGTGATCATCTCTACGACACCGATAACCCTTTGCTTTCATGGAAGCAAAGGCTTCAGATATGCATCGGGGCAGCACGAGGACTGCATTATCTGCATACGGGTGCGAACCAGATGATCATTCACCGTGACGTGAAGAGCACAAACATCTTGTTGGATGAAAGATGGGTGGCGAAAGTTTCAGACTTCGGGTTATCTCGAATTGGGCCCACGGGTTCTTCAATGACCCATGTGAGCACTCAGGTGAAAGGCAGTGTTGGGTATTTAGACCCGGAGTATTACAAACGACAGCGTTTGACGGAGAAGTCGGACGTGTACTCGTATGGAGTGGTGCTCTTAGAGGTATTGTGTGGGAGGCAGCCTTTGCTCCGAACGGCGGAGAAGCAACAGGTGTCACTTGTGGATTGGGCGAAGCATCGATATGAGAAGGGATCTCTGGGTGAGATTGTGGATCCAGCACTGAAGGGGCAGATAGCAAGTCACTGTTTGCGCAGATTTGGTGAGGTTGCGTTGAGCTGTTTGCTTGAGGATGGGACTCAGCGACCTTCCATGAACGACGTCGTTGGGGTGTTAGAGTTTGTTCTGCAGCTTCAGCTTCAGGATAGTGCTCATGGTGACGTAGTGTGGGAGAGTGGTGGGGATTATGAAGGCAGTACAACTGAGGACATGTTTACCGGTTCCCATAGTAGTAATAGCAGTGGATTGAACTGTACAAGCTACGGGAATAAGGAATCTGACAGGTTGATCCCTGAGAATGTTTTTTCTGAGCTTAAGGATCCAAAGGGACGCTGATCGAAGTTATTGTGCTCAATGAGTTGTGTCTATGACAAGAAAAATTGTTCCAATTGTAATAGCAAATGGCATTAATGTTTGATTTGTGCGGATTACAGTAAGAACTTCGATTATATACATGCATAATTAAGTACTAATACTCTCTCGCATGTTTGTAGCTGGTCATTGTCTTTTAGTATTGATATTATGCTACAGGTTTACATTGTTCAGCTTGGTGGAAATGTTTTAGTGGTTATTGAGTGGAATGAGTGATACTCTATCCTTCACATCCTGTGTCTAAACCAGGACTACGTACTATTGTTTTGTGTAAGTTGGTTGATTGATGATAAGGAAAAGATCTCTTTCTAGCTCTTTTTGCAGGTACTATCACTGATATATTAACACCCGACAGTAATATATTTAACTTTGATTTTATTTAATTAAAGAAGTATTGTGATACTTTTTCCCCCCCTCACAACCTACTAATTGTCATATATTTTTGGTATTATTTTGTCAAGTTGTATCTAATTGTCAAAAGATGTATTGAAATATATTTTATTATGTTCCCCATAGATCTTGAAAACAAAAGGTATTCATCTTCATGCTTAAAAAAATCATACCATATAATCAGATACAAGAATAGTATAAAATATAGGAAGAAATTATTTGCAAAATGTTGAATAATATATCAAACTACATAGATAACCGAATACAGTTTGATACTAATTTTAGTGCTATGATGCGTAAACAAATGGTTGAACAATGATTAGCGATTGGACTTGAATTTGAGAGAGGTAGAATATGAAGTTTCAGAAAGAATATTACAATGGCAGTGTAGCAATGTAGCCATAGAGAGAAAAAGACTATGGATCGATTTTCTTTTACCCACTGCATTCGATACAAGCACTATCTATTCCACTATGTTAAAGGAAGACTTTTAATAAAAGAAAGTAGAAATAAATGGTCTATAAGTAGGTTAGTGTGACCTTGGAGGAGGAAACTAGACCGAACGTGTCGTTATCACTCAGCTATATTGCAATTACATGTAGCCCCACAAACTACACATGTGAAAAAGGAAGATAATTAAGCATTTGAAAAACGAGCACTGAAGCGGATGCAGTGATAGGATTTATAGATATGGTGGTGCTTCATGTTGAGATATATACCTATATTTTGTTATAGTTGCAGAGGAGCCGGAATGAAAAGAACACACGTTTCTGGTGTGATGTGGTTGGTGATAATTTTGGTCAACACATACCTCAGCATTTCAGATCCGGCGAAGACCAACGACACCACCTCTGTTTGCGATGGCTCCCTACAGGAGTGCCTCAACGCCGGGCACTTGGAGTCGGAGTTCCCCACCATCGCCGCTCTCACCTCGCCAGAATGCTTGGTGAAATCAAAAGTAAGACCCTTATTACAACAAATCGTGGATCCTCATGTCCCATTCGCAATGACCGTTATAGAGATTGTTCTTCTGATGAGAAGGAAATACCTAAAGAACGTTGCAGTGATCCCTTCAAAAGAAGTTGTTGAATAGCTTCCAAGATTGGGGTGTCAACCTCCATTTCCCTCGTTGTTCTATGTATCTTTAGTTACTTACTGGGCACCTATCACTTTCATTACTGTACGAATAACTCGATCACCAGAAATGAAATATGTTGGTCAAGTTTGCTTTTCTTATTTCAACTTTCATTTGATAAAGTTTCTTGCTATATATTGTCTTGCACGATAACGGACGAAAGTTCCGTATATTGTCTTGCAACCATAAAGCGGCTGATGTTGAAAGTTTGTGTTCGTTCCTTGAACGATAGTATGATTTGTTTACGTGTTTTAAGTAAACCAACAATTGTCTCCACTTAACTATAAGTTCATATTCATTCCTCGGACACCATAATGAAAGTTCTAACTTTTATGTAAATAGTGGTGGCTTATTTGATGGACCGTTACTTTTTGTTCTTTTTAGAAATTAAAAATGTACTTAAACAATTATCCTGATACAAGAATAGTAAGATTTTTGTTTATTCTTATTATTGCATCACGATAAATAGGCATATATGATTAATAAAAAATAGATGTTGAAATAAAAAATAATAATTTGTTATTTTAAATTTGAAAAATAATATAGCTAGATTAAAACATATTTCAAATTTATAAAAAAATGAAAAAAAGAAAGGTGTTTTATATCATTTAGCAACACAACACTAAGACTAAAATAGTTAGTCCGCTTAAAGAAATTAGTCATTGTAACGACTAACTACGATATCAATTTATAATGTCAGGTAAATACTACGGTCAGTTCGCATGGTCCAATAAAAAAGCAGTATAGTCGATCGAGATGAACAATTTGATTTATCAGTGCCGTGACTTATACAAAGGGTGAGAATCTACACCTGATGAATCAGCAATATGTCTTATTGGTGTGAAGTCCGGTGACTCTACACCCTCGAAAAACCTACTAGATTTTGTTTTCCGGTTCACGATGCTCATAGATTACGTAATTCAGTTATGACTCATGGATCGGGATAACACAAACCGAATTTCATAAGGTTCTCTTTCGGCTTTGACGGTTCTTTTTTTTTATTTCAGGATCCCTTTGACCAAAATATATTGTAAAATGGGGTTCGTTGAATTTTTTTTTTAAAAAATGGGTCATGTCTTTAGTTGGGAGGACGATTGTTATTCTCAAGACCGGTTTCGCTTTTTTTTCTTTTTTTTTTTAAATGG
>Ga0209389_1002194_pt1 | contig 14685 bp, 6 predicted proteins | sample CowpearedBW_FD_187526 | JGI IMG/M metagenome (GOLD analysis project Ga0209389, IMG submission 187526) | Root nodule microbial communities of legume samples collected from California, USA - Cow pea red BW (SPAdes) (version 2) | ecosystem: Host-associated > Plants > Roots > Nodule | place: USA...
ACCCCCACACCATTTAATTCTAATTAAAAAGTAACCCCACTTTTTTTTTTCACCTTCAAAATTACAGAATGAAGCCATTGGCAATGGCTCTATTGGTACTGAAATGGGTAGTTTCATACACAGGTAACTCTTCCCTATACCTCTCAATCCCAATTGCTGATAGATTATCCAACTCAAAAAGATCAGAACTTGAACAACTGGCTACATCATCATCATCATCTTCTTCTTCATCTTCATCTGCATAATGCATAACAGCATCAAACTCCACTTCGTTCTTTTTCTGATAATTCTTCAGCAAGTCTCTTGCTAACTCCTCCACCCTGCGACTCTCCTGCATGACATGCAGTCTCAGTTCCTCACTCCTGTTCTTTCCATTGGAAGCCACCAAATCTCCTTCACCCTCGTAAACATTCTTGTGCCCACATGGCCTACAATCTTCATCTACCACAACACTCACTGGGCAAAACCTCACAGACCTTTTTGCGCCTGATCTTGAAGAAGGGGTTTTGCTCAAACAAGACCTTGAAAAAGAAGATGCTGATGAACACGTAGAGCCTGGCTGTTGTGCCGCTGGTTTAGAATCAGTTGCACGATTTGTTGTGACCGAAATCGGAACGGGACGACATGATGTCGTAGTTGTTGAAACCTTTGCTTTCTTGGCATTCCCACTTGAAGTGAAGAGAGAGTTGAGAAAGCTAGCGAGTTTTGCACCCGGTGAAATGGGTTGCTTTGCTTTCTTCAACTCGCCGTAAAGGATTTTCAAGGCTTTGGACTTGGTTTTGCCGAAACCATTCTCGTGCTTTGGCTTCTGGGTTTGAGAAGAGTGGCTCCGGAAGCTGTGATTGTGAAGTGCGGCGTCGAAGTTGGTTTTGGTTTTGGTTTTGGTTTTATCAGAAACACTGGTTTTGATTGGCTTTGGCCTCTGCACTCCATAGAAGGACTCTGACTCCGAAGAAGAGAAGCCCCCAACAGAGCTTGACTCAGAGGAAGAGGTTGAACTTGAATACATGGAGAGAGTGTTCGAAATTGAATTGCTTCGCGTTCTTCTTTCGAATTCCGTCAACGAGTTTCTCCCCATTAGAACTTTCTCGGAGCTTCTCTTCTCCATCCAACTCTCCACCTTCCTGGCCCTGCGAGAGTTGAGTTTCTCAGCTTCAGCTTTCTCCTCTCTGAAACAATTGCTCTGTTTCTGCTTCCTCATGGTTTCCCGGTAAAAGATGAGCTCCTCCTCCTCCTTCTCTTCCGTTTGATCTTCGTCGATGGAACGGTAGATAACGTCAAGTAGAGTGGAAGAGAAAGAAGGGTTTTCTCTGTGGTGCTGTTTTCTTGATGGTTTATTGTCCCACTTGTCCATTCTGTTTTTTATAGAGAACAGGGGAGGAAAAACAGAGAGGGGTGGAACAGGGGATTTTGGAGGGTATCAATTACTTGGTCTTTGTTGTCTGCTTCAAATAGTGGCACTGTGAAAAGCTGTAGTAGAGAGAAATTATGAGGAGAAAGAAATGATTGTGAGAAAGGACAAGGCCATGGCTGTGTTTCCAAAAAAAAAAAAGAGTGTGAGAGTGGTGTGTTTGCAAATCACTGTGGGAGGACATAAGAGGAAAGAGGAAGAAAGAAATGAGACATGAGTGTTGATGAGTGCTTGATGGTTTTGAGAGAGACAGTAATGAAAGCCAAATCCCACGCCTCAGAGGAGAAGAGAGAACAAAGGATGATTGAGAGAGAGAGAGAGAGTTTTGGAGAATGGTTTCTTTTGGATGCTCTTATAAGGGTTGGGGAAGGAGAATAGCTGGCCAGGCTGTCAATAATGATGTGGAATTTCACTGATTTTAAATCTAATGTTCTGATTATTCAATTCACCTCTTCCTTAGTTTTTCATTTTTTATTTTTTTCTTCCCCTTCATCCCATGAATTGACATTAGATCCTTACTTTTTCTTTATATAACAAAAGAAAGAAAATGTATAGTTTTGTAGGACCATATATTGATCCAGCAAAGAAGATTCCACTCTTCTTGCTTCAGAGGTTGATCAGTATCTGTGTTAGTTTTGATGTGGATATTTGCAGTTTCTTTCTCCTTTCTATGTACAAACAAAATGTGATAGTGTGGAGGTTAACTTGGTGTAAAATGTTGATTATTATTACCTTCTTTAATTGGTGGGTTTTATGATTAGAAGGGTGGTGTTCGTGTGATGATGTGAAGAAGGAATTATTAGGAATTCAAATTTGAGTATAAATTTTATATTCATTATAAATGAGAAAGTAGAACATTGTATAAGAATAAAGATATATAAATCTATTATTTTAAAGTTGTGGATTGAAAATAATGTGAATATCTTATATGGTTGAACTCAAGTCTCATATGTTAAAAACAAAGGAATGAGAAGTATAAACATGTGTATGGAGCACTTTCAACGTAAGGTATTATACTGTATTATGAGGCATTGCCATTATACTCCTGTTTGCACAGTCAACTAATGCGGCTACTGAACTGAACTTTGGGCTTTAAGTGTTCATTTATTTTTGTGGATTCTATTAATGCCCGTGACTTCTTCAAATTAAAGCTCTTCTCCTTTTGCCTATTTTAATGAACTGCATTGTGGTCTAGGTTTAGCTTTCGAAAGAACGTCTTGAGGATTTTGCTGATGTGAAGTACATAGTTTTAAGACTCTAGTTTTCTGATAGAGGTTGAATTGAAGGAAGGAAAATTGAGGACTTTCTTTGATGTGTAAAAACTAAACAGTTTTTCACCCTCTTCAAATGGTTTGTTCAAGTTTCCTTAGACAACTTTAGAAATCAAATTACATAGACACTTTCAGAAAACTGATTTTTGGCAACGGTGCAGAAATAAGTTTTTTTTTTCTTTTTTTTATGTATCTTTTGAGAAGATTTAATGAAAAAATACAATACCAATAAAACTCGAGTTCAATTAACCTTTTTATACTGCTATTTTATTATAATAATGTGATTCTCACATAGAAGACTATTTATTGTTAAAGGGAGATTCACACGAAAGATATATAATCAAAGGTTAAGTATGGTTTTAGTTCTTAAACTTTGACGTGAAATTAAAATTTATTTATGTCTGAAACTTTAATACATTTAGTTCAAACTTTAAAAATGAATGAATATAATTATTTTAACCTAATTTTTGGACGTGTCAAACACATTTTGACACGTAAAACAACTTAAATATTAATATAAAACTTGTTTGACACGTAAAATAATTTAACGTATTAAGGTAAAAATTTATCAAAATTTCGAATATGGACAAATTTTAATTGCACACCAAGATTCAAAGATTAAAAAAATACTTAAATTAGAGTTCGACCTAGATAAGAAATTGAGGATTCTTATAATCCAAAATCTTAAGATTATGTGATTATGTATTTTTTTTATAAGTTGATTATTTTTTAATCTTTACCCAATTTAGAACTTATTCCAAATGTATAATTCTGTACGTTTTCTCCTTCAACATTTTAATTCTACAAAATGTATAAAAAGTTTGCAGGAATTTAATTACTTCAATTAAAGATCCACACTTACCAACTCTAGAAAAGGAGAAAAAAAAATGTTAATTTTACATTGTGATATTTTTTTCATAAGGGGGGAAATTCCAACTCAAATGGGGGTGGTGGGTAGAAAGAATTGATTGAGTATATGGAAGATAATTTGGTAAGATGCATTTTGTAGGCATTAATGAATAGCATAAGGTCTATGCCTGAATTACAAAAGCAAGATCAATAGCAATCTATGGTTGCCCCTCTCATTTATGGAAGCTTGAGTTGATTGACAATGCAAAAGAAATATAAACACACAAAAAAAAAATGGTCGTTTAGTCCTTTCAATTGTCAAACTTTCTTCACCTACGTGTCTATGCTTGTGTTATTGTTTTGTAGGGGCACAACAACAAGAGAAAAGAGAGACTTAGTGGGAACATTGTGTGCTTATTTGCACAATCATTGCTCTCGTGGCTCCTAAACTTTATGAAGAGAAAGAGATGAAAGCAATTTTGAAACAAAGCCACAAGAGATTTTATTTAATTAATTAATTAATTAAGATTAGGAAAGGATGAGGCTAGAGAAAAGATGAAAAGTGGGGTTAATTAAGTTGATAGGGTTGAAAAAGAGACCAAAACAAAAATAAAACATCGTGTGTGTTTGTTTGGATGTTATACTATTGTTTTTTGGCCTCACTCTTTTCTTCTCTTTCCTTGTACCTTCCCTTCGGTTTCAAGAAAATATTTCATAATGAAACTTACCAGCTAGGATGCTAATATAATAACACATCCACCAAGTGTCACTATAATTATACAAAAGCAACTAATACAAACCCTTGTAACAATCATGGGATGTTATCATGATACACGAGTCTCAACTCTCACGTTTCATGTGTAACCAAAAATTTTAATAATTTAGTACTACGTATGAACAAGTACTTTGCTTCTTAAAAAAAATCATTTTCGAATTACCACAATTTTGGTATCATATATATACAAAACAAATCTCAGATTCCACCACACTATCATGCACGTTACTATTAACCATCTATGAGAAATTGATTGTGGAGTTGATGAGTAATCACTCCCCATTAATTCCATTCTTAGGAATGAAGGATGTTTAAATCATTTATGAGTTGGATTTTTGAGTAGGAGTGAAACAATAGTTCATTCTTGGTGAAACTTGACTTTTCACCAATTTTACCACTTTTTCTAACTAATAATTCTTCATTGCTTTCAGGCAATTTTCCCACATGATAAATCAATCCATTATTTCAACATTTTTCAAACATGTTTGTTTCATCTATCGAAAGAAAAAAGATTTAAAAATATGTATCATAAAATATGTTAGGAATGTAAGTGTGAGTCTAAGTTTCACATTGGCTAAAAATGAAAAAATAGAGCACTATATAAGAATAAAAATTCATAAATTCATTGTCTTAAGGTTTTGAGTTAAAAGTGGTATCAATGTCTTATGTGGTTGTGCTGAGGTATCATTGATATTTGTTTTCGATGATGAAACTCTTCCTCTGTAAACCTAATAGAATAGACATGATATATCTTAAGTAGAATTTTTCCTATTTATTATCCAAAAACAGAAAGAGAAATAGATAGAAAAAAAAAAGTGAAATAGGACATATACATGACTTAGAAAACAGTGGAAGCACATGCATATTCTCCCATGTTTGATGACAATAGGTCTCTAATTGTAACCTAATTAACACTATGCAATACTGTTACATGGTATATGGAGAAGGTGGGTTGTAGAACATTAATGAACATGTGGTACAAGATAGAGTGTAATGTTCTTCCAATTGTCTCCATTCATGTTAATCACTGTTTTTCAACTTTTCAATAAGCATACTCATATGTTCTTTGGTTTTAGTTTGCACAAAATAGAAGAGTAAAGGGTTTTGAATATATATATATATATATATATATATATATATATATATATATATATATATAAAATTTTGGACCAAATTAATTTTTTTACTGTGAAAAATATATTAGGATCCTTTTAAAAAAACAATCAAAAACCTTAAGTACAGTGATAAAATTGTTGGGCGTACAATGTGTATGTTGTTAGGAACAAGACAATAAAGAAGAGAATAAGAAAAGAAAAATGAACAACACGAGAATTTAACGTGATTCGGCGTACAATATGTATGTCTACGTCCACGACTACACTAGAAAAAAATATTATCTTTGCTCTCAAATTTGTGTTACAAAATATGTAAATTGTAATTTGATATGAGGTTAAATATATATTTTTTGTTTTTAAGCTATCAAAAACACTAAATTATAAAGTATTTACTCTATATTTTATGATAGTAAATTTAAAGCATTATTCTCAACAAATGATACGTGGAATGCTTTTTATATGATTAACAGAATTTCATAGCAAATTAAAATATAAATTTCAATATTATTTGTTGGAAATAATATTTTATATTGATTTTTCATAATAATTTAAAATCGTAAAATATATTTAACCATTTTAATGTGTTCAAGTTAAAAGTGTAAATGACCGATTAATACATTGTTGCGGTTCCTTTAATTTGTTTTTATATTTCTGTGCTCATAAAACAACAATTTCATTTAAAAACAATAAAGTAATGTGTCATATACGACAAACTATTTTAAATTAGTGAATTTTTATTTCTTTTTCGAAATTAATTTGCAAATAGGCTATTTGAACAAGATTCTTAAAAAGAATATGGAAGAATATTTTCTCTTTAGTTTTATGTACTCAGAAAAAATCTATTGTGTGACTTCTCTAAATTTACATTTTTTTTTTCAATTTATAAACTAATTGTAGTCCACGATAGAACTCTCTTTTTTTTTCGATATATCTTTTAAAAAAAAGTTAAAACATAATAAAAATTTGTCTTAAATTGTTAATGGAAAACCTAGCATGAATTTCAAGTAAAAGAAATGAGTGTTTACATTTCGAAGGGACTAAAATTGAGGAAACAAAAAACACAATAGAATTCTGAGTAATGGCTTTCATTATTGTCTCCAATATCCGTTGACCTAGCAATGCAATAAGTTTGTTTAGTAAAACCTATTAATTTCACTCATACTTTCATCATATAACTAAGCACTTCAATTTGACTTTTTTTTTTTTCTAAACAAAATTTTGCATAAAACGTGCTCCACTTATGACTTCTGTGCGTAAGTGTAATATCTCAAAACTTAAGTATTATGAGTTCTTTAATAGAACTTCTATTTTCTTTATAATAAAAAAAAAAAACTTTTATCTTTCTGTTTTTTCGATTTCAAAAATATCTTTCACATTCAATTCTTCTCCTATATCAACTTCCAAACCACTTATTTTAACTATTTGAGTTCCTCTAGTACGAAGAAAGCATTACTTACATATAATATATACATGAACCAACAAATATAAATGTATTTAAGGTTATGTATCTTTCTCATCAAATTTTTACAATAATACGTAATAATTAAGTTATATTTTAAAATTTGGGATGGTTAGAAATTTCAAATCAACTATAGATAAGATCAATTTAACAGTACAAATTTTATCTTACAAATTAGTTTTGTGAAATTAAATTACACTTAAAATTCACTTATTAATAAGACTTGAATATATTTTTTGAGAATTCTTTTATTCGATTAATTCATATCATTAATATTAATTCACAAAATTAGTAAATACTTTGTATTAATAGCATAAATACTATAAAAAATCGATTTTTAGAGATTAAAAACATGTGTTTCAACATAACCAATGATGAGATGAAAATAAAATAAAGAAATAAATAGTATATAACTAATAGTATAAAAACATGTGATATAAGTGAATATTAATGTTACATTTTATGTAATTACCCTATAATAATAGAAAACCTAAAGTATGTTGTGGAAAAAGGTGGAGGAGGATTGCTTTCATATCATGGGGGTTAAGAAAAGAAAGTAATATTGTGAGGGTTAAGATTCCATTTACATAAGTGGCAATGGCCAATATAGGGACCCAAAGCCAAGTCACATGCCACATTGACATGCCCTATATAGCCCCCAATTAGGAAAAAGTTACTTGCAATGTGCCCCCATGTTTCCTTTCTCATCATCCTTCCTAAGAATTAACGTATTAAACTTTATTCCTCATGGATGTACCCTTCACTCTCCACCAATATTTCATTCCTTTCCACTACACTTTATACGTACCACTCAAGACATTCTATACCATTAAATCCTTAATTAAATTATGAGATATCAATTCAATCAAAAACTTTAAAACTTTAAGATAACAATTTTTTGAATTTTTTAAACTATAAAATTAATTTGTTAGAAGTGGACAAACCTCACCTTCCAAGTAAAGTGCAAATCTCACCTTACAAACCTTACAAGCCGGTTTTATGGGGTTGAGTTAGACTTAAAGTCTACTTCTAATATGGTATCAAAGCCAAATTAAAGTCTATCCTAGCGAACTTTCTTGGACATTTTGTTCCGCCTGATATCGGGCGCCGCTAATGGACCAACCACTAATTTCTTGTCTCACGTACGAGATGAATATACCTTGGCATGAGGGGGTGCGTTGGAAGTTTCACATCGACTAGAAATAAGACTAATTCATAATATATAAGTGAGGTGCAAACCTCACTTTACAAGCCAATTTTGTGAGCTTTAAGTCTAACTCATCCCACAAAATTAACTTGTAAAGTGAGGTTTACACCTCCCCTGAATATTATGAATTAGTTTTATCTCTACTCCAGGTAAAACTTCCAATATATTTTATAATAAAGTTGAAAAGGAAGATAAAACAGGTTATGACTTCAACTCTTCGACTCTCGGCGTTAACAAATACTAATAATTAACATTATCGATAAAAAAAATTAATTAATTACGTGACTTAAATTTTTAACATATATTTTATATGAATAACTTGTAATTCAATACTACAAATCTCTTTTATAGAAAAAATTGGTAAAACAAATTACATATGTAATGATCCACGTAGATAGAATTCACTTTGTTACAACATTGCTTTACTATATGTCAATTGATGTTTATCAATATGATAGCAGTCATTTCACATAATGCGTTTGTTTTTTGCCTTTCCGAAACTTTTGTTTTCATCACATTGTGGAAATAGTTTGTCCTAAACATCTTTGTTTTCAAGGAACTATGATAGTCCCACGTTAATCACACTTTGTCTGAAACGCCAAAAAGAGTTAGAAACTATGCTATAATATCTACTTATAAATAATTTCAACACCATTTCAAGATGCTGCTAGTTCAATTCCTTGTGTCACGCACATATAAATATATAAAAATAAATAAATAATAGAAATATTTAAATAAATGTAAAATAATGAACAATAGATTCGACAAAAAAGCACAATGGTAATCAATAATTAGGGTTAACTTCCATCAATTCCCCTTCTACATTGGTTCTGTAAATTATTGATCAGTCACTTTTCACTCCTTAAAACTTGTGTACAGCTAAGCAATGCTCTTAAATATATGTTATGTTTTTTTTTTCTTTCTTTATTATATACTACTTCTATTGCTAATCAATAATAGAAACTAAGTCAAACCGATTAAAGCTAAAGAAAGTTTACTAAAGTTAATCGGATTAAATTGGGTAAATAAAGTGGTGTTTTACACATAAAGGTTGATTTATCTTAACTAGTTTTATTTTCTCTCATTTTCTTACTTTTCGTATTTTATGTTTAATTTTAAGTAATATCTCAAAAGGATATACCTTTTATAATTTAAATTTCTTTCTAGTACAAGAATCCAATTATTATTTTTATTTAAATAAACTTAATCGAGTTTACTCATATTGTGTTAAATTAATTCTTTTGCAAACTTAACGAATATAAATTAATTAAATCTTAATCTGTTTTGAACTAGTAATTGATCGTCTTGACAAAAAAAACTATTTACATTACAAATGCTTTTACTTTGTGGTGCAAATTGAGAATCGAACGACGTTAACATGATTAGCATCTTTTAAATGTGAAATCAATCAAATCCAAACGGTCTTTTTTGTTGTTGTTTAATACATTAATAAGAACATGTCTAGATAAGTTAAAAAGAATACATATCATTCACTTCAACATGATACAAAACATGTTCTCAGCACACACACTGTTCATTCTTGTTTGAACATGTTACAGCCACAACAGAAGATACTGGTGTAGACCAAGAGAATGAGTAGAAGATACTTGTTGGAAAATGGGTGAAAACATGTTGAAGAGATTCACACGCATGGAATAACATGATTGATGATGTGTTGCAATGATGCAGGTTGTGTAGCACATTGACAATGGAAGATATATGTATGATCTGTGAACGAGATGAAATGATGTGTTTTTACGGAAGGATCACAAAAGAGATACAACATTAATGAGACATGAGTTCAATTCACGTATAAGAAATTAACATCACTTTCAACCCTAAACCTTAAGACGATAAGTTTATAAATTTTATTCTAGTGTTCAACTTTTTCATTTTTACTCGACCTGATGTTGGATTGAGTACTTACCACTTGACCAAAAACTATAGTTATTAGTCAATGCGCAACTCTTTCTACTTAAGAGCGTATGAGCTCAAGTACCATGATTCGATTGTGACTCAGTCCATCCGGTCTCTGCTCCAGGACAATTGTTGCCACCCATAACACATGAGACTTAGATTCACACTCGGATTAGATTACGAATCGTGAAATAGGTATGATTCTTTTCCCTTTTGGAAAAGAAAGAGATGGATGCATGATATGTGACACCTCTTCACACTAGAAACACGCTTTGCAAAGTTGGTTGGTAGCCATTTTGCAAAGGCAGGCCATGCCTACATCATTTCCTCTCTAACTTGGATTCAAACTGTGGGACACCCCACAACCTTAGCTTCAATCAAAACCATATATTGCTTTGGCCCAGTTTCATCGTTTCCGCAACACACACACACACACCACTTATGATAACTAATCAACCATAGTTGCCACCTTCATGCCTATCCCTTTAACTAGTATTAATTCTTCCACATTTTCAGTTCAATCATTCACTATTTTCATGCTTCTATAGATATCTACTAACCCACTAGAGTTCTATGCATACAGATATAAAGATTGTAAGTCAGAAACCTTCACATGCATAGCCATGCTTTGCTCCTAGTACATGACTAATACTTAATCTCTCTGACACCAACAAAATGGGTTGTGTTATGAGACTGAACACCCATTAGTTGCTGATCATTAGGAAGCAAAAGCAAATATGAACAAAAAAGAGGTTGTATGATTACACCAGGGTGGGAACCCTGTTCTGATCATGCTATGACTTCTATTTTTTGACTTTTATCTTTTACCTGATGTGGTTCAGAGTGAATGATTGATTAATGTACCACTACCTTTTTATTTGAAAGAATCAATAATTCACACTAAGTCACGTCAAAGAATAAAAGATGAGAATAAAAAATGGAATTCATAGTATGCATGAAGAACCATGCAGTATATAATTACATTCTTTACAAATATTGTTTATTTTTCAGACATCACAGTACTATTTAATTGTCTGAAGGGCTTTGTTTTGACCCTATAATACTGGTACAAGGCGTAATGAAAAAATGAATTATCAAGAGAATTTTGTTCATCTTAAGTGAGGGAAGTTTGTGTTGTTCAGAGAAGAAGAAGGTGAAATTTAGAAATATAAAATGGTATGTGTGGCTTTATCTGAAGTGGTTGTGATGTTTTGTTGCAGACATGAGGATAGAATAGAAGAAGGTTTGGTTAGCATAGCGTAGGATAGGAGTGGGTTTGGGTTGGTTTGCTTTAAAAATTGGCCTCGGGATTGCCGTAGCTTTTCTTTTTGTATTATCAACAAACACTTTTGTTCAAAGTCTGAAATCTCAGGGTCACTACAACCGTGTTCATAGGGACAGCATACCCTTCTTTATAGACCCATCCCAAGGGTAGTAGGACCACTGCACGTTCACACACTCTCACTCACTCCTCAAACCCAACAACACAAGCACCACTTTGGAAAAAGATCAAAATGGTTCAATTTTATTTTTTTCAAAATTATATATAAATAATTTTGAAAAAATTAAGAAATTGGTAAGTTGTATTAGAAATATTTTAATTTATTTTAGGTAGAAACCGTGGTATCACACTAATACGACTTTAATTTAAAATGTTACGTAATAAAATCATGTTTTAACATAAATCCAACTTTAGAAATATTTAGCACAACTCATTTTGCCTCATTCTTTACCTAACTACCCTGTTTTCCGCCTTCATTTCTCCACCATAAGCCTCATTGCCAATTTAAGGGCATTAGATTTCATGCATTGTACACTTCTTCGTGTTAACCTAGTTATTGCACTCCAATTAGGTTTCAATTGGGTATCTGTGAATGAAAAGAAAATTAATTAAAAAGATAAATTTTAAACCCTAAACAATTTTTCATTTTTTTTTCTAATATCTCCAAGTTCACTCCTATGTCTAAAGTATTTTTTTTTTCTTAAATATTGTAGTTTTCATAGAATTTCAATTTTGAGATGATATTTTGACATCCATACAAGTATACCCAACTGGCAAGTTAAAATAACAATATTTTGGTTATTTGTTATTTTTTTTAACTTCAAATTCTAATACAAATTATTATTATTAATTATTATTTTTATTGTAAGTTTTAATGTGGGTATGTTTTTTTCCCAAAGATTTCAAAGTATTATTTTACTTTCAAATTTTAGTTAAGTGTTTACTCTTATCTATAATTTAAAATTTATTTATATTACTCAAGTTATTATAATTTATTCATTAATATTGAAAAAAAATATTATTTAACTATTTAGATAAAATATAAATTTTATATTAATAAAATAAGATTATAAATGAAAATGAACTTTTAATTTAAATGAAGAGATAATCTAGTTCAAAATCTATGCTGCTTGAACTTATTCGTGGGTAAATTACAAAGCATCCTTTTCGTATATAGTTCATACTCATTCTACTAAATACAGTTAAATTAGTTTATATGTCGTCAAAATTCACACTTGAGATAAACAAATGTTCAACACAAATTACGTTAGGAAAATCAAGTTTGATAAATTTTGTTCTAACTCAAATTTCAAACTCGCTATTTCCTATCCCTAACACTTGTAACAGCAATTTTCCTTCCTTTTATATTCACTCAATACTCGACAGAAAAGAACACAGTTGCCACCAAACAAATGCTTGTGAGATGGTGCTAATTTTACTAGACATGGATAGGAAGACGTTGCAAGTAATTTGAGGGTTATTGTGGCCATAGATATCAGTAAAAATACAGCATATCCAATCAAGAAAAGCTTTTCAGCATTATCTGAAAGGATTTTCAGGAATGACTGAAATTTTAACTTTTGAAGCCAAAACTCAATAATTCCTACATCTACTGCAAACAAAGGAGACTGAAAATTAATGCCTCATTGCATTTGTAAAAAGGGGAAAAAAATTAAAGCATAAGTCATCCATTTCACAATGAAAACTGACACTTTTTTCTTCTATATCTACTTTCAGTCAGTCCCTTGTACACATAGGGGTTAAATATAACTTTCTTTTTTCTGTTATCCCAGCTCAGAAATTTGTTGTCCAATTGATGTGGCCCAATTGGGGCTGCTGATATGCACCAACCTGTGGTCCAGGAGCAGCTGCAGCTACACCAACTCCAACATTGCTGCCAATAGCTGGTGGTCCTAAATGGTGAGGACTAGCCATGGCAGCTGGCTGTGGAGGAGTGTGGTACATGCCAGGGAACTGCATGTGAGAAGACTGAGCTGCAGCTGCATTGAAGGAAGCATGACCAGTGTGTGAAGGCATGTAAGCTGCATGTGGTGTTTGCCCTGGCATGTTATAGTATGGACCAGATTGCATTCCAGGAAGATCCCTTGGATTTTGTAACCAAATTTCAGATGTCTCAGCCTGTGATTGAGGGGAGAAATAAGAAATCAAATCTTAGTTTTGCAGAAGAAAGCAACAAATGATGTGATTGATGATAGAAGATGCAGAGATTACTAATCTTATCCTATTCTTCTCTACATTCTATTTCCTATTTAGATTCAAGAGTCAATGTGGATTACATTACTGCAACTTCTACTATTAAAAAGAAATATACACAGGATTAGAACCTTTTGGTGCCTCCCTTAAAACTGAAAAAAAAGAAGAGGACAAATGGAAATAATAATGATTCTAGAAAAACACACAATCACATAATTAATCAACTTAGTTATTGCATTTTTGTTAATGCTTCATTTGCTGACATTCAAGAAAAATGTTTTTTAACACTACACAACCAAATTATTACCTGAGGATTTGGGACATAAAGATTATCTTTGTACTTCACTCGAGATGAATCTTCAAGAGCTGTTGCACCCCCAACCACACCAGGAGTTATCATGGCATATCCAGTTGGACTAGCAAAATTTCCAAACCCAGCAGGATTTCCAGCAGGCACGGGCTTGAACTGTTGAACTCCATATTTAAGATTGTTGGCATTAAGATGGGAACCACCTCCAGGCATTAACAAGTAACTGTTGCCATTGGTTGGGTGAGGGTAGGGAGGATTACTTGAATATCCAGGCATTGCCATAGGTGGAACATAAACCGGGGACAGAAATTGACGATATGGCATAAGATTAGCAAAGTGTGAAACATGAACTTGTGGATACATTTGCGGCACTGGAGGTTGTTGCTGTTGTACCATAGCAATTGTGGAAGCAGGAGTATTATTGGTTCCATGGGAGATCAAAGCCTACACTCGCAACATGGAGAATTTAATAAAATATGAAGAACGCCAACAAAATTAAAATGCCAATTAATCTTGCATTTCAAGCGAGGAGAGAACTTTTCCATTTTACATTCTCCACAAAAACTAAATCAAAAACAAAGTCAAATGTTTTCTCAATCCAAATTAAAATAGATCAATCTGTGCCAATTGTTTTAAAAGGGATTTACTTTAAGTAAACCCGGCATAACTAAATCATTCTGCAAACATGGGTAGTGAATAAACAAGAAATCCTTCCAACCTTTTGATTATAATTTATCTAGTTGAGGTTGATACTAAATACATTGTAATAATTAGGTGGAGGATTCAACTTTGTTCAGTGACATAGAAAATGGGTTGGTACCTCTTGTACCGTGTGTGTGTGTGTGTGTGTATAAAGTTGTATTTTTCTACAGATA
>Ga0209389_1002210_pt1 | contig 14655 bp, 7 predicted proteins | sample CowpearedBW_FD_187526 | JGI IMG/M metagenome (GOLD analysis project Ga0209389, IMG submission 187526) | Root nodule microbial communities of legume samples collected from California, USA - Cow pea red BW (SPAdes) (version 2) | ecosystem: Host-associated > Plants > Roots > Nodule | place: USA...
ATCCCTAATAGGAGATACATAAACTATATGTTATTTTCCGATGAAGGGAAAGCTTGAAACAGTGACGAAACATATAACAACTGGGAGCTTGTTATGAAAGATAAGTCGCTGATCTATAATGAAACTTGAGAATTAAATATGTTATCTGTGGGAAAAAAGAAACTTCACAACAAATGGGTTTATCGGGTGAGGGAAGATAATGATGATGGCTCCAATATAGAAAACAGACTAGTAATATTATTTCAGCAAAAGGAAGAATATTGAAGTATTTAATCCAATTGTGAAGCTAAACACTACCAAGTTTGTCTTGAGCATTGTGGCTAGTGAAAATTGCATTATTTTAATGGTGATTTAGATGAGGATATATATATATATATATATATATATATATATATATATATATATATATATACCAACTTAGAGATTGCTAAGAGAATGGGTAGAAGAATATACTCTGTATATCAAAGAAGAGTTTGTATAACTTGAATCAAACACCAGGAAATAGTTAGGAAGTTTGATGGCTTCTGGCAGAAGGAAGGATTCCAAAAGTGCAATGTTGATTAATGTTGTTTCTTCAAAGATATATAAATTCAGTTATATCATTTTTGTTACTTTATATAGATCATATGCTGGTGGTAAGTTTGAACATATGTAAAATTAAAATGCTTGAAAGTGTAACTGTCAAAAGAATTTGATATGAAGGACTTAAGTACAGTGAAGAAGATTCTTAGAAAGCAAATGACGAGGGATAAATAAAGATGAGTTTTGCAGTTATCTCGGGATACATCAATCGTATTTTGCAAAGTTTTGACATGGAAGATATCAAGCTAATTAGCACATTTTTGTCTAGTCATTTTTTCCTATTCCAGGATAAGTTATCTTGAGAGAAAAAGAGAGTTCATGACTAAGGTTCAATATGCTTCCATCTTAGGAGGTTTGATGTACGCGCTAGCTTGTATAAGACCAAAAGTATTAGCCATCTAATGGGAGTTGTAAACAAGTTGATGTCAAATACAAATAAAGTTCATTGAGAAGTAGTGAAATGGATTTTGAGATATCCATAAAACACTAAAGAAGTGTTTTTATTTTTGTAAAGGAGAACTAAGAATACAAGACTATGCAAATGAAAACTTTGGAGGTGAAGTCAATCATCACAGAAGTACCACTAGTTAAATTTTTACGATTGATACTATAATTATTACTTGAATATTGCTTATAAATAAGATTGTTGTTAACAGAACTAGGATTCACTCAGAAGAAATATACCTTGCACAATGATAGTCAAAATGTAATACATGTGTAAAAAATTCGACATTTCATTCAATAACAAAGTACATTTGTTTTTGTTATCACTTCATCAAATATTTTCTGAAAAATGAGGTGCTAACATAGGAAAAGATTCAAGATAGTAACTATTGGCCTACTGAAGTGTTGGTATGCAAGAATAACGAACAAAAGATGATCGTTTATTGATCAAAGTATGAAGACAAATTAAAATAAGCGTGAGAGAAAAATTGTTGAAAGTGATCAACATTGTTTTAATGTTGAGAGAAATAAGGAGAACAACAAAAGGGAAATAATTAGCAAAGTATTAGGGGAAAAATGTGCATTCTCATAAATATCATCCATTTACTTTGTAAATTAATCAGTTTCATAAAAGAAAATAAAACAAAGAAAAAACATTAGTGAGAAAAAACATTATTTCGTGTATAACTATTCACCATATTAGAGATTTCGGATTTTATGATGCGAGCTTCTTCCCACTGCCCCAAGCCCAAGTGGTTGGTCTACTGTATCCACAGTAGCAGCTCTTCATAGACTGATTACACAAAATGTGCAGAAAATAATAACTGTGTACTATGTTGATAGGTTTCAGGAAGACTTTCAGAATTGAAGACTACAATAGATGCAGGATTGCTTCACCGGAGCACTCTGTTGCAGACAATTGCAGATCACTATGAGCAGTGGAGCCTTCAGGTTTGGTTCATTTTACATCTAGTATCTGTATGAGCAGAGCATAGCCAATATACTATTTTATTCAAGTTTTTTTTTTCCAGCTTTGTTGCTAAGCTTCTGCAATTAATTTTCGTTCCAATGCTAACTTTTCCTTTCTTCAATTTTAACTGATAGTTGAAGAAGGAAAAGTCAATTTATCACACTCTAAATATGCTTAGCATTAATGTGACAAAGAAATGTCTCCTTGCAGAAGGTTGGTGTCCTGTTTTTGCGACAAGCCAGGTCTGCCCTTGAACTATGAATTTAATTTCTGATGCGTTGTGCAGAAGCATATATGCAATGCCGTATTTACCGGTTGGCATAGCTAACTAATTTGATTCAATACTTGACAGATTCACAAAGTATTGCAGCAGGCAACTGTGGAATGCAGTTCTCAAGTTGAGGCCATATTTCAGGTCTTAGAGACAAAGGAATCACCGCCTACCTACTTCTGCACAAACAAATTCACTTCTGCTTTTCAAGAAATTGTAGATGCCTATGGGTAAGTTATGTGGCCCTGAGCATGAGCATTTCAAATTTCATTTCCCCTCTTATTAAAAATAATCCCTAGCAGGTAATGATGATCTGATTTGCACTTTTATCCTCTGGGTCGGTACAACTTCTACTCATCTGTTTATTTGTTTATTAAAGCTGAGAAAATATGTGGAAAGTGAAATCACTACAAAATTAACTTGTGTCATACTTGGTAGCTTGCTGACAGCAACATTTTGTCACTATTTATTCTTTAAATGTGACCGGTACAGATGCATAAAATAACTGGGTATTCATTTGAATTTTTCAGACATATTCTACAAACAGAAAGTTTAATCTATCAATGATTCTTAAAAATAATTTTTTTCAATTAAAAATGGACCTCTCCAATATATATATCACATATCACAACTTAAGCCTCCACAAACTTGTATTTCATCTAATTATTATATATAGTTTATTTTATACATAATAATTTTTGTAACTTTTCAAGACATTGGAACTGCATTATGAGTCTGGGGACTTGTGTAAGTTTATCAACTCTTGTAGCCAACACAAAAATACGCTGCCACCCGAAGTTGAAGTTAAATTTATAGTAGAACATACTTTCAGAAAATCTGGGGACTGGTGTAAGTTTATCAACTCTTGTAGCCAACACAATTTTTACAGACCTGATGAGAGTGGTGACAAATGGATTTGATATGATTAAATTAGGATTTATGTTTTCTTTTAGAGTGTGTTTGGTTAGCCGTTCTAGTAATATCTAATATTGCTGAAGTTTTTTTACCTCAGTTATCACGTTATCAAAGTTCAATAACCGATTCTTAGTTGCTTCTAGCTTTATTGATAATCGACCTGCAACTATAATAATCGTTATTACTTGACAGAATCGCCAAGTACCGGGAAGCGAATCCCGGTGTGTACACAATTATCACTTTTCCATTCCTTTTTGCTGTAATGTTTGGTGACTGGGGGCATGGCATATGCCTATTACTGGCGGCTTTGTATCTCGTAATCAGAGAGAAAAAATTTTCAAGTCAGGTACTTTACTAATGGTCGTGGATTTTTTGTATTCAATCTGAATGTTTCCTCCTATTATATTTTATGCCAGTATTAGTTTTGTTCAATGTTGTTAATAACGGCAGAAACTTGGAGACATAATGGAAATGGCTTTCGGTGGACGCTATATTATTATGATGATGGCACTCTTTTCAATCTATACCGGGTTGATATATAATGAGTTCTTCTCCGTTCCATTTGAATTATTTGCTCCATCTGCCTATGGATGTCGTGATTCTTCATGCGGGTGGTTATCAGTACAGTTTATTTAATATTATTAGATTTTACTTTTCTCTTATGTTATTACTAATTGGTTACATTATTTGTGTGTGCAATATTTATTACTCCATTTTTAGGGATGCTTCTACCATAGGTTTAATAAAAGTGCGTGACACATATCCGTTTGGTGTGGATCCCAAATGGCACGGTACTCGGAGTGAACTCCCATTTCTTAATTCTTTGAAGATGAAGATGTCAATTCTGCTGGGGGTATCCCAGATGAATCTTGGAATCATAATGAGTTACTATAATGCAAAATACTTCGAAAACGATATAAATATCTGGTAACAGCAAAAGACAATTTTAGTTTTTTTTTAGTCTGTAGTGTATGGTGTTCATTGTTTGATTTTCTGATAATGACTCAGGTACCAGTTCGTTCCCCAGATGATATTCTTAAATAGCATGTTTGGCTACCTTTCACTCCTCATAATTGTAAAATGGAGCACTGGATCACAGGCCGACCTGTATCATATACTTATATATATGTTCCTTAGCCCAACTGATGATTTAGGTGAAAACCAGCTTTTTTTTGGTCAACAGCTCCTTCAAGTAAGCAATTTCAGTTTGGATAAATTTGTTTTAGCCAGATACCTCGTCTGAACTTCCTACTGCTTCATTGATGTTAGCTTGTGTTACTACTGTTGGCACTTGTTGCCGTACCATGGATGCTAGTACCAAAGCCCTTTCTCCTGCAGAAGCAACATAGAGAAGTACACTCAACCACTATTTTGTTTCTTTCTTTATCATTTTTAGTAAATCACATTCTAATTTCCATTACCATGCTTCCTCAGAGGCATCAAGGTCAATCTTACTCTTTGTTGTTCAACAAGGATGATCCTGACGAATCAGAGTCACAAAGTGTTCCCTGTGACACTGACGATGAGTTTGATTTCAGCGAGGTTTTTGTGCACCAACTTATACATACAATCGAATTTGTGCTTGGAGCTGTGTCTAATACAGCTTCGTATCTACGTTTGTGGGCCCTCAGGTATGTAGCTGAAAGCATGTGACTCGGCTTTTTCTTCTTGCACCCCCTTTTTTTTTTCAAATGAGCATTTCACCCTCTGTAGAAGTGACTTCCCAATTACATGCGAAATTTTTTCAGAACAGGGACTTTCGGAATAGAATTTTCGGAATACATTCTTAAACAAAGAATAAGCTTTTCAGATATGATATTTTGTGGAATGAGTTTTCTTGAATAAACTTAAAGACATGGGCTTCGAAAATAGCTTTCCATAACGGGCTTTTTCTCTGCAATGTGTTTTTTTCTTTCTTCTTCCTCTCGAATGTTCTCCCTCTCTTTTTCTTCCTCTACAGAGGTGATGGCAGCAAATGTGCAACGACGGTGGCGGCAATGATGTGATACAGTGAGGGGGGTATTTTAGTCTTTTAATATTTACTAGGATGGATTTAGTAATGATGGGGTGGAGGTAAAACCCTATGATTCTAGTGTGTGAAATTTTCTTCCGGTGAATCAAAATTAAACTTGGACATGCAATTTGGGCTTTTTGATGAACTTCCAACTCGTGAATGGGATTTCTTCTTGCAGCCCCATAATCTTAGTGAAATAACTTAGTTACCCTTTATTAAAAAAATTTGCGCAACAAGTTGTCTTCCAAATTTGTATAAGGATTGTACAATTTGGAATTTATAATCTGAAATGTATTTTAAATACTAAATTGTCTGTAAATTTACACGAAGAAAACATGGGAGTGCAGGAAGAAATTTCCTGGCTAATGCAAAAAACTTTGAAATGACTTTGTATTCAAACAAGTATATAGGAAACCATCCTCTCATGATTATACAGATCAGTGCCCTCGTGAATTGAATGCATTGCCCTAAGGTTAGATTGGATCGAACCATTTGTGGTTGACCAGTTTCTGGAAATGAACCTATATCTAGTAAAACCATGAAAAACAGTAAAACCTTATATCTATTAACTCCCTAGTCAGTAAACCCACATTTTCATGGTTTGGTTCATATATATGTGCTATTGATTTGATAAAAAATATTATCAATACTTTGATAAAGAAACGTCGATATTAATTTCTTGTCCTTTGTACTGCACCAGCAAGTTTCAGGATCCAATCCGTTTTATGTAATTTCGAGGGTTGGTTGCTTAGCAATTCTAGTCAGGGTTGTTAAATGAAAAAAGAAAAAAAAAACTGATACGGTTTTATTATCATCCACGCATGAGTTGCAGCTACTTGTGTTCTACAAGATTTTCGTACCATTTTATTTCAATAGTAACTAGTGTCCTGTAAAAATGGAAAAAGTTTTATTAGATACGAAAATATTTAATATATTTGAAATATAATAAATGGCAATATCATTTCCATTAGATGAACTTGTATCTAACAAAAGAGATCTGACCAAGTCACATTCACATCAGATTTGTTTATTATAAAATGGTGAACTAAAGTTCGAATACTCATTTGGAAATGTCTATATGTAGTATTCGACAATGCTTCAATTGTTTCTAAACGAAGCTATTTGTGGGAAAAGTAAACACTTCGACGGTTTAATTAATCAGAAGCATTTAGTACATATTTGATGTTCCTCAACATTTAAGATACTTTTACCTCAACCCTTTGTTGTAAACCGTTCTACTTTAAATAAATCACATTCTTTGATTATAATTCTTTCTTTGGTTTCTTGTTTTGTTCAGCTTAGCTCATTCGGAGCTGTCCAGTGTTTTCTACGACAGAGTTCTGCTTTTGGCCTGGGGGTAAGTTCTTTAGTTGTGCTTTGGAAAGTGGCGAGCCATTAAGAAGGTTGGTTATTTGATGCATTAACCCTGAATGTTTCCGTGACAAATGCAGGTACAATAACACTGTTATTCTCGTTGTTGGCATTTTTGTTTTTATCTTTGCAACTGTTGGTGTGTTACTGTTAATGGAAACTCTAAGTGCTTTCTTGCATGCTTTGAGACTTCACTGGGTAGAGTTCCAGAACAAGTTTTACGAGGGAGATGGCTACAAGTTCTTTCCGTTTTCATTTACATTACTAACGGATGAGGATGATCTGTAAGGTGCCAAATACCAGATGATTTTCTAATAGATCTGCCCTGCACAATCAAGTGGTGTATAGTGTAAAGTGATTTTGATATTCAATTGTTTTGACTCGTTAATTCTAATTGTTTCCAGACCACATTAACATGTCAAATTAATGTAATACACAATTTATAACTGATGTTATGAGATGTTCAGCTTACCTATGCTCTTTTAACAGATATCTTTCGCAGTTTACTGCAAGACATTGGGATGTGACAGCGTTAATGGTGAGGACACAAATTCATTTCATTCAGGTTACGTGCAATAACTATTGGTAACGGTGGGTAATGTTTTGTAGCTAGCACACCGAATTACAGAAAAAGAAAATCGTAAACATGATCATACAGTTTCCTCTTCCATAAACTTATATCATCCAAATTATTTACGTACACACTATACGTGTGCCGCCATCATGGATAAGCATAAGAAGTTTGTCTGTTGTTCATCTGAAGTTTGTCCATCGTTTGATCGAAGTTTGTCCATTATTTCTTCGTAGTTTGTCTTTCGTTTTACCGACGTTTTCATTTGTAGTTTGTCTTTCGTTCTGCCAAAGTTTGTCCATTGTTTGTTCTAAAGTTCATTAGTCATTCTTCTAAAGTTGGTCCATTGTTGGTTCTAAAGTTCAAAGTTTGTCCATCATTCATCCACTATTTTGAAGTTCATCTTAAGCTTGTGGCATTCACCTAAAATTCATCCCTTGTTCATCTTAAGTTCATTCATGTTGGAAATTGAAGTGTGAATTCATTATTCGTTTGAAATTCATTTAATGTTCATTTACCTAAAGTTGGTAGTTCATTCGTCCGTTATTCATCTCAAGTCTGTCCATCATTCGATTGAAGTTCGTCTGTCATTTGTCTAAAGCTTGTCCATCATTCATTTAAACTTCCGTCGTTCATTCAAATTTTGTTTTTTGTACGTTCAAAGTTTGTTTATCATTCATATATAGTTTATCTAAAGTTCATAGTTCATTCGTCCAAAATTTGTCTGTTATTCATCCAAATGGCAATCTCTTAATTCTTCTACTCCATTTGCTCATTGGCCTCGTTCCTAGCCTTAACAGCCTCCTCGTTTTTTTGAAAAGCTCCTCCACAATCTTGTTCACGCGCTTGATGATGTTGTATGCCACCGTTGCCACGCTAGTGTACTTTTGTGACTGTGGAAGCGACATTGCATTGTGGGCGAAGTTGGTCACCTTTGCCGAGATCTTCTCAATGACCATGTGGCTCAAATTCCCAATCTCTAATCCCAGCACGTCGCGTTCCTTCACCGTTTCTTCTAATTGCTTCTTAATTTCTTCTAGTTGCTTCAACGTCTTCTCCTTTCTTCATTTACGTTTCTTTTTGGCCTCGCGCGCTAACACCTTTAATCGGATGAATGAAGTTGTATCGTCCCGTTGTCAGGGTGCGACCTGATACTCAGATGGATGGGATGCCAAACACCTATCTAAAGTTTATCGGCCCGGTATATAACTAGTTTTAATTTAATTAATCGATCTTATATGATAGGAGATATTTTAGTAAACGATAAAGAGTTATATTATAAGGCCCATTTTAAAGATCATGGAACTTATATTTTGTATTGTATTCATAGACCATATGACATAGGTTAAACATCATTTTGTCTTGGGTGTGTCCTTTTCAATATGTTAAAAAATAGGTTAAAAGGCTTGTTACATATAGTTTTGGTATGAATGTATTCAAAGAGTTGAATTATTATTCAATCTACTTATTTCACTTAAGTCAAGTGAAATCAACAAATTGTACGGACAAATCTACATGTTGAATTCATTTATGACCAAGCTATATAAGCTGATTTTTCAGAGAGATGAGTAACATTTGAGATTTGTGAGCGCGAAAACAGTGATATAAATTTGGAAAACTCTCTCACTCTTTGGATTACACAATTTGTAGCTGGTATTTGAAGATCTTTGTTGGTCTTGGAGCAAAGTTTTGTTTGGTTGAAGCTAGAAGAACACATGTTTGGTTGGCTAGGGAGAGCTTTCATCAGGTTTGGTTGTTTTTGTTCTTTTGCGTTGTTCTTGGTGTGATTCCAAGTTTGTAAGTGGGAATTTTACAATGTTAGGGATAAAATTCTTGTGGGATTCAAGAATCTTGATTTTTTGCTTTATTCAAAAGTATTATCTTTGAGAGATTTTGTAAAACTTTTGATATAGTACATTATTAGGCTCATGTTGTCTTGATAAATTAGATGTAGCTTAGTTTTGAGTGAACCAATATAAACATTTGTGTACTTATGCTTGTTTCTTGTTTTCTATCCTTGGTCCTTAACATAAAGTTTCAAGAATTTGGGGTTTAATAGTCTTTTAATGGTTCTTGAGTGATCTGACATTATTTGGGTTTGTTTCTGTATTAATTGTGTTGATTGAAATCAATCTTGATATGATTAGAACACTGGTTTTGAGTTCATCTTTAAATTCGTAATTATGCAGAATTCTCAGTATTTCACATGACTGTTTCTGTATTTTAATCTGTTGAAATTACATTACATGAAAAAATCAATCAACTATTTTTTGTTTTAATTGATTAAAAATGTACAGTTCTGCAATACTTGTATTATGATTTCAGGGTCCTTTTGATTAAAAAAAAAAGAGGTTTTAAGTTTCTAAAAGGTAAACAAAATCTTAAAAGGTCAATTCAAACCTTCCTTCTTAGCTAAACTATCCATTTCAATACTTACAACAAATTATCACATGGCTTAAAATCGACATACTAGCTCTAAAGTTTATAGGCTCAGTATATAACCAGTATATAACCAGTTTTAATTTAATTAACCAATCTTATAGTATAGGAGATATTTTAGTAAAAGATAAAGAAGTTTATATATTGTTATTATCTTTGTATTGTAACTGAAATATAATCTTTTTATTTAGAAGATAAATGATTTGTAACCAATTTATTTATAATTAGAAAGACCCACCCAAGAATAAGGCACTTGGATTTTTTGGCTTGAAACATTAGATTATTCAATTTCTATACTTGTCTCCGGTGTAGAGCTCCTAACTTCTGATTGGAATAAAAACCTAAACTTTTGACTTTGTATTTTTCACGGTACTACCCTATTGTCGCTCCTGATTGAGTTCAACAAGAACCTCCGTGAATTTCTAGATGGAGACATTAGTTGCAATAGAGTGTTACCCATAAACCTTATGCCCATCACCATGAGTAGGGCAAACACAACAACCTCTATAAAAAGGACACATTATCACTTGTACGATTGTAATTGAAGTACTCTGGACGAAATTTGTCCGTTTCCACCGAGCTGGTCGCAACCGAAATTTGGTAATATTCAGTTAAGTTGGTCCTAATCGAAATTGAGTCGAATTCAGTCGAGTCACCCTATCAAAATTTGGCCGAGTCGATCTTAAACAAAATTTGACTGTATTCGCTTGACTCGACCGCGATTGAAATTTGGCAAAGTAAGTCCTGACCCAAATTTGGCCATATTCGGTCAAGTTAGTTCTCGCCAAAATTTGGTTATATTCGGTCGAGTTAGTTCTGACCAAAATTTGACCATATTAGAATAAGAATGTAGAAATAAAACCTAACATCATAAAAAAAATTGAACTACTGTAGGTGGGAATGCATCATAAAAAAATGAACTGATCTAGGTGGGATGAACCAGGTCCTTGGTGCAACGGAAAGCAAAGATAATACTTGAGAGTCACAGTAGCAAAGCACTGCACAGTTGTCCCTCTCAACACCGAAGTTCATAAATATTCTAAAACAAAAGCTAATAAAGTTTGTAAGCCAAACTAAATACTAGAGATACCAAAGTCAGAAAATTTTAAAGTTTAGTCTATTCAACAACTGATAGAAATATATATCCAATTTAATCTGACAAAAAGAGCATGTTGAACAAGTTTGTTAGACAATTTTATTTCACTTGACCGGTGCATGTGACTAAATCATAATATATTAAACTAAGCCATAAGCACAAATATCATGAAAAGTAATATCAATTATATAACGTATTGACATCACTCTTAACCTAAAACCTTAAAATGATGTGTTTATGGGTTTCTATCTTTATATAATACTCTACTTTCTCATTTCTAATTAATGTGGGACTTAGACTCACTTGAATTCCTAACGGTAAGTGTTAGAACATTTATATTCAGATTTCTATAACTTCTTATTGTTTCAAATTTGTTTGCTGAAGCCAGTCCTTTATAGCTTTCAGTTTTAAAGTATCCATAGCAACACCTAGACCCGACAGAATATGTCCTAAATACTCGATTTCATGCAGGAAAAATGAGGATATTGGAAATCGAGGACACAATTGCTATTGTTCAAGAATATGGAGAACCACTTCTAAACCATGTATATGCTCATTCTATAATGAACTATAAATTAAGATGTCATTGAAAAAATTGAGAACAAATTTCCTCAACATATCTTTAAAAATATCATTCATTAAGCTTTGAAACCATTTGTCATGCCAAAAAGCATGACAAGCCATTCAAAATGTCATGATGCGTGAAAAAACCAGTTTATTATTAGTATATTCATATTATCAATAGGAATATAGATTAGATATGGCATTATAAATATATAATGTGCTGTTTAGGCATCTAGTTCAATCTAAAACATGATCGAGTTGTCAATTTTTGCTTTTTGAAAAAGCTAAAAGAATATTATGAAGTATAAAAGGCTGCACTATAAATAACAGACTCACCACATACAATGTCTGCAAAACTCTACAAGCACATCATTGGAATATACAAGTAGAAGACACGTGCCTTTTATTCACGCATGAAAACATGAACACACGACCATGACACACTTCATGCAAGGGAAGGACAGAAGAAGAAAACAAAAGACAACTGAACGGACCACAATCCAATGAATGCTTATACTTCATATTTGGGAAACGACAATGAAAATCATGACAAATTTAAGACATTTACTTATTTCTCTAAGTTCTCTCTTTGTACTGTTTTCTTTTTGTGAGTGTTGCCTCTTTCTTTTTTGGTTCTCCAAACTCCTTGTTTCAATCTCACTCTATTGCCTTCCTTTAAAAACAATCACTTTTTCATGAGAAGTTGGAAACAAAAACGCAACTGCACCCAAATTGTGAATGTTGTTGGGAGAGCTTGTGCTATCTTTATGGATGAAACAGAGAATAATTGAATTAATCTAGAAAAAAGAGAATGGATCTTATACTTTATAGTCCTTAGATGTTTGTATTCTTTTGTTGAAGCTAACACAGCAAAATGAGTCTATTGGACTAGCTGTATCAGACAGTTTTGCTTGACATAAGTCTCTATGGCATAAACAAACATTCTGTGTAAACATATACAAATGGAAAGTAGTAGCAGAGTTTTGAGATTCCAATTTCATCATAAAAGAGTACATTAAATATATATATATATAGCCACATAAGGAATAGGTATCTCCTTGCTATGCTTTTAGAATGAGAACACATAAGGACTTAAAATGAAAAGACACATCACAATACTCAGCAATCATATAGCCACATAGTCATATATGATCAAATATATAAAAAACTGAACTAAATAGGAGGGATGCACCTAACCTTTGCAGTAGTGCAAAACAAAGGTGATGCCTAAGAGCCGCAGTAGCAAGCCACTGCAGGTGGCCCTCTCCCTTAAAAAATAAATTTAATATCGTGTGAACCAATGGTCCACATATCAGATATTAAACTGATAAGAACAGATACTACACTTGATCTTAGCCAAAAGGCCGAGAAAGGTATAATTTTAACATTGTAAGCGTGGAACATTTATATTAAGATTTCCATCTGATTGTCACAGTCTTGACTAATGTGGGACTTTATTACTAGATGTGCTTCTAGCTTGTCGTATGCTTTTATAAATCTAAATCGTCAATAATATCCACTTAACTCCAGAACTCCATCTAATTCTTTCACATTTGTTTGCTGAAGCCAGGCCTTTATAGTAGAATATGTCCTAAATGTTCAATCTCCTGCACTAAAAATGAGCATTTGGAAAATCGAGCATACAATTGTTATTGTTCAAGAATCTGGAATTCAAAAACATGCAAGTCATTCAAAGTGTCCATGATCCGTTCAAAAAACACTATAAATAACAGACCACATACAACCGCCAGATGTATGTATCAGAGCTACCAGCGTCTACAAAACTCAACAAACATGTCATTGGAATATTCAAGTAAAAGACATGTTTCTTTTATTAATGCATGAAAATACAAAGCCAAGTGGACAATTGCAGAGGATGCTAAGAGAACAAACACTTTGACCACTTGGGAGGATGCAATTCTGCACTTAAATAGAAAATCATTTGAGAGAACCATTGTTTGATTTTTAGCTTTAAAAACTGAATTGCATTTGTGTCAAACTGATTTCATTGGTTCCAATTCAAGTACTTGATTGCATTTCTCCTATCTTTCCGATGAAGTGTGAACTATAAATTTCTAAACCAACCATTATCAAATCTTTTTGAATCCATTCTGTCGAACTGTTTCAAGCTTTGCTTGACAAGCAAAGACTTAAAGTTGGGACATGTGATAAGTGTCAATTATTAGTTAAATTACATATCATTTAGACACTTATCTTGAACTAAATCAATGTAAAAATCATTAGAATTGCTCTAATTTTAATAATTACAGAATGAGATGATGAGAAAATAGAAAAAATAGAATTTAATACATTTTGTGCTATTTTGAAGGTAAAATGAAGTAAATTATAAAATTGGTGTTGAGCTCCAAAAGTTGAAGCTCAAGCCAAAAGATGATCTGAGAAAGTTAAATTTTAAGCTTGCAGCCGAGCAACGAAATTTGGTGCTTAAGCCACATTTTAAGAAAACTTCACTGCAATGAAACGTGAAGCTCTAGATTTGAAGCTTAGCACGAAAAGGAAACCTCCAATGCTGAACTTCAAAAGATGAATGCCGAAGTTTGAGAAGAAACCCGCCTTGGAAGGAAACCTCCATGACTAAACTTTCAACACTTTAAAATCTATAAATACAGGGCATGACCTCTGTTATTTTCATGCTGATTTTGGATGCTAACTTATATATTAGTTCTATAATATATTCTAGAGAGATATACACTTATATTAGTACAGTTTGTAGTAAATATCTTGTAAGGCTATGGAAGGAAGGATGCTTCTCCATGTTCATCTTGTATTCATCATCAGGAGCAAATTCCCCCATAGTTGAGATTAAATGTAACTTTTAAACTTTCTCTGTATTGCACTTGATTATATATCTATTGTGTTCTTGTTTTACATGTTGGTTACTTGGTTTGTATTTTACTCTGTGGTGATTTGGCTAATCATCGCACCTCATCAGCACTAGATGTAGAGACATCTAGTCTAGTGTTTAGATCCAATCAAGTATCCTGACCCTTAGCATATATCAGACATGGATATGTGGGCTCAATTTATGTAAAGAGTCTTGTTCTCAAAGCAAAGGTTCCTCCACCTAGATTGGGAAATCCTAAGTTTAACACCCTTAGGTTCTAACGCACAGACATGTGGTTAGTTCTACAAGTAAGCATACTTCCACGAACAATAAGATAAAGAACTTAATATATAGATAATTAAAGGGCAATATAGTTGAAGTTAAGAGGCTAAATTTAATCCCAACATCCTAATTGACATCACCTCTCTCATATTTATTTAGTTTATCCTTATTAATATAAATCAAAACACATCTATATAAAAAAGTGAACTAAAATAAGAGGGATGCACCTAAACTTTGCAGCAGTGCAAAACAAAGATGATGCTTAAGAGCCGCAGTAGCAAGCCACTGCAG
>Ga0209389_1002211_pt1 | contig 14655 bp, 10 predicted proteins | sample CowpearedBW_FD_187526 | JGI IMG/M metagenome (GOLD analysis project Ga0209389, IMG submission 187526) | Root nodule microbial communities of legume samples collected from California, USA - Cow pea red BW (SPAdes) (version 2) | ecosystem: Host-associated > Plants > Roots > Nodule | place: USA...
AAAAAACTATACATTTTTTTTCATGCTAATTTAGAAAAAAAATGTTTATAAGACGATTACTTGAGTAATTTACTATAAAGATTATAGTTAAATATTAAAGTATCAACATATATAACGTGCCAATCAAATTAATTAAACATTCAAACTATTCAAATATAATTAAATAACATTCTAACATTTAAAAATATGAAATTGTGAAGAAAATTAAAAAAAATAAAAGAATTGTAAAAAAATGTTGGTGGGTTAAGTGGGCCAACTCACCTTCAACCCGGCTCGAACCCGTTTAACCCGTGGGTTAAGTGAGCCGGGTTGAGTTCAACCCACTTTTGAAAAACTTGAATTTTTCTCAACCCAACCCGGCTCGAAACCGTGGTGAGCCGGGTTGGCTCATGGGTTGAAACTCATTTTGACATCTCTACATATCTTTGTCTATTGTTTTTGGGCATGTTGTTATGTTTACTTTGTGAACCCCCATTAATCACTCATGTACCCCCATATTTTGTTTTCCACTTTTATTCTTCTTAAATAATTTCATTCTTTTTTTTATTTAATTTTTTAAAAAAAACAAATATATTTGAAAATTATAAAAATTACAAATAATAAAAAAATAAAAAATTTCTCTTTCATTTTTATTGTGTCTGTCCGACAGCTCGCGTCACGTGACACTTTCTTCAAAATAATTTAAAAATACTAAAAATAACTTTCTTTCTTTTCTAGTGTCTGTCCGACCGCTCGCGTCGTGTGACACATATTTCAAGTAATTCAAGAAATACCAAAAATAATATAAATTTTCAAAATATAAAAAAAAAATATCAACATTTAAACAAAAATCTCTTTTTAAGAACTACGTGATCCTTCATTCTCCACCGTGAGATACATAGGAGCAAGGTCAGTCCTTGTCAGGTTCACCTCCAAACAAATCAAATCATTTTCTCAATTGTTTTCCAAATATCTTTTAAAGAACTACGTAACCCTGATTTCTCATTTTGAATGAGAATACGTAGGACCAAGGTTAATCCTTGTCGGGCCCAAAAAGTTAAAAAAAAATATTTTTGTTTCTTTTTAGCAATTTTGTCTTATTATTTCTGGGGGAAATTAACATTTTGAAACCACATCGACTTTGCATTTTTAATTAAAGTACCGCCCTCGGACGGGCGTTGTAGGGAGTTAACACCTTCCTTACGCGTAACCGACTCTCAGATCCAAAATCTGGTTGTTCGCAGACTTGTCTTATTTTTAAGGTTTTTCATAGTTTTCTAGAATAATTATGGTGGCGACTCCAAATCTCTTTTTAAACCCGTTTCTTTTTTTGGTTCGTCGTCCCGTCGCGATTCTAGTTGCGACATATACACATGTCATCCCAGCTCCTGTATACACAAAAATTTTTAAAATTGTAAGTTATATCACAATATGACTTAATTAGGAATGAAGTTTTCTTACAATTTGAATGGCATGCTCATGAGTGGTAATGGAACCAATTATTTATAGGGTAGCACCCTTGTCCAAAGCTTTGGTCTTTTAGTTTGTAACACATTTATTGCGCTAGTTAGGAGAATTCCAATGTGACAGCATATTATTTATATAAGCGAAGAAGAGCTAGTATCTCCATAAAAAAAAGAGGGAAAAGGAGTTTAGAAATTAAATTTTGGGGCCAAAAGGAGTCATGCCACATAAGCTAGTTACACCTCCTATGCTTGTAGGTGCACAAAGGAGAGCATTAACCCTAACCTGCTCTCAAAGTTAGCATACCAAATTAGGGTTAATATGTCTCCTTTTCTCCAACCCAACTCCTTCTAGGGCTTATACTACTAAGCCCAGAATACAAAGCCCAAAATTAAACCCTAGTCTAATATTTACAATTATAGAATCATGAACTAGGTTTTCACATCCTCCTTAGCCCAAGTGAACTTTAGCTTTGGCCTGTCATGCTTATAGTAGGTCAAGTATTCTTGTGTTCTCCTAGCCATAGCTTTAGTGGTAGGTACCTTGGCTAGAGGTATGTCATCAATTGGCTTAGGAGGTGTAGAACAACAAATAATGGGTTGCCTTGGCACCAAATTAGGGAGTTAATTGTGTTTAATTTGAATTTAATCTTCCCTATTTCCCTCTAATCAATTATCCTTTTCATCTGTAATAGAGTGTCTCACCTATTGTAAATGGAGATTTGATTTCAGTAATAAAATTATGCTCATTTGGTGAGAGATCGAGTACCTACTATAGGCTATAGTATTATCTTGAGTGTTAAATTCAAGTGGCATCTCCTCCTTACTTATCTTGGATCATCCTTCCAAATGGCATGCCAACAAGCATCCTAGATTCAACCGAAGCTCTTCACACTTTCATGCATCCATCCTCCATCCAATTTGGCTGGTCTTCATCCAAATCAGTCACTCTATCAATAATTTTCTTCTTGTTAATTCTTTTCTTCTATTTATATCTTATATGAACCTTTGTATGTCATTTCCACCTATTCATATGTGTTTACAAGCATCTCTAGTAATTTGCACTTGTTTCATCGGTTGATTCATTCATTGTCATCTAATATAATTTGTTTAAACATGTTATATCGAGTAAAACTCAACATAAGCTTTATGAATCATGCGTAGCAACATATATTCTAAATTTAGCTTATGTCATCTGGTATCTAGAACCTAGAACGTTTTAGTTTTCTATGCTTTCAAGTTGAAATTTGCTTCTTCATTCGGTATTTCACATCTCTATGCAATTTTCTTCGATTAGTTCATATTTGTGCTTACATCCACTTAGTCATTTTCTGCCTAGTCATGTTTAGTATGTTGAAAATCTTATTCAACGATCATTGCTTCACAAACTACGTGTTATCATTGAAATGTTGCATGATCATCGATTTCAAAGGAATTTTTCGGTGTCTTGTTGTTTATTCATTTTGAGTCACATGTGTAGTAAATGTTCTAAGATATATGTGTTCTCAACTAACTCAATCTATAATTGGATTTTGCTAACGTGGAACTATTGGGTGAAGAATTGAGTTACACTTTAAACATCGAAAAATAAGTGTTCATGCTTTAAAATAAATCAAAATAAACTAGTTTAGATCTTAAGTTTGGTTAAAGAAACATGCAATTCTGAATTTCAACTGTGGTTGTAGAAATCTCGTGTAACAATAATTGTTAATCACAATAGTTCAATGGAATAATAATCTTAAACCAAACTTGAGATCTCAATGTGTGAATTGGTTCTTTGAAGCATGACAAATTGCATTTAATCATTATAGACATTTTCCTTTTTGCTTTAGCAAATTCTTATTTGAATGTTCATGCCTAGTTTGAGTAAGTTTTTATGGAGTCTTTAAACGTCCTTTATTGTTCATCGTGTTCACAATTTTGTTAGTATAATTAGTACTTGTTCCTACAGAGAACAAATAAGATATGTCAGATACAAGCGTTAACTTACTCTAGTCCGCAAACTCCTCAGTAGGCTTCCTCCCAACTGGTATATGTCGTCTATGGATATCTCGGTGTGAATTGGTTTGGACCCGAGAGGGGTTACCTGCAAAGGGACTCTGATGCTCAAGTCACCAAAACTTCTAGAAAATCAAATCTCGTGATTAGGGGAGTAATGAATGTGTACCTTTAATTGCTGGGGTCCATGCTTATTTATAGATTTATTAATTATGTCTTGCCACATCATGGGTCGGCTCCTGCTTCATCCATAGGTGGGCCTGGGTCATGATCCAGGCTCCTTAATTTGAATATCGTGGGCCTCAAGGGCCTTGCTGGTAGTGCTCTGAATATGCTAAGTTGTTGCCAAGTTATTGTTTAATTATTCTCAGTTAACGACTTAGGCCAGTTACTTCTTTGGCGATTTAGGCCGGGTACTATCATTCGTTTATACATGGTGATTATTATTATTATTTGCGTCCTTAGTGATTACGTAGACGAGTTTTATGGTTATAATTTGGCTAGACCAGCTAGGTGTGGTACAATACTAAATTTGGTTTATCTCCCTTCATTTTTTGCCCTTTATTGCTTTAAAATTCCTTTAAGTTTTGTTTTGGCAAAGAGAATGTATGGAATAGTTGCTCCTCCTTCTCTTGAATTTTCATCTCAAGAAATAACTTAAAGCAAGAGTGGATATCTCATATTCTTAAGTGACTAGAGTGTGTAAAATTTTCTATTTTTCTTAGGTGTTCTCTATTGTCTTGTGAAACCATGCCTCGACACTCTACAAGGCACAATTCCACTCCTCATTCTCCCTCGTAAACCTACATAATTGATGCACCCCAAATATTACATAATTGATGCATCTTAATCAGATTCTACAACAAGATAAAAAGAAAAAAACTTTAGAATCACCCCCTCAACAAAACCAAAAGTTTCTTATAGCCAAAATAATCAGAAGCTTCCCAATACTTCTCTTCTCACTCAATTTTTTCATCGCTCATTTCGAGTTTATTTCCACAATCTTGATCCATCCGAATTTACTCTAATAGGTGACCATTTATCGGCCTCACTAAAGAATACACTATCAAGAATTTAAAACTAATATAAATATATGATTTTATAGAATCCAATAATTACTTTTTTTACTTAGTATCTAGACCAAAAATGTTTGTGGCGTTTAGATAATGGAGAAAAAAATAAAGATTTATATGATTCGAAACATTTTCAGCCGGGTTTCAACCAAAAACCTTTATTGCTCAAAGACTTAATTGCATTGAGAGAGGCCTCGACTGAGAAATGTTAGAATTAATTGACGAATTAATTCAATTATATGACTCATTTGAAATATTATGATGGCCTAATTGTGATTTAATAAAATATAAGGACCTATTGGTTATTATGGGAAGTCATAATAAAATAAAATAAAGCTCAGCCCAACTTGATGGACGTTGGCTTATAAAAGGATATTAGGGTTCTTTCTCTGGTCATAAGGTTCTCTCACAATAAGCCATCAAGAAAGAGAGTGTGAGAGGAGTAACGAAGACAAATAGATAGATTGGAAAAAGGAGGTTGAAGAACAGAGATTGAAGAACGCATTATTATTGGATCTCTCATGAATCAAGGTTAGTATCCTATTTTGATTTATGATTTATGTACATGAATGTGTGATTATATGCGTAAACGTGTGATTATGTGCGTGAACATGTGCGAATCATGAATCTTAAAATCCTGTAGTTTTTTTTATAATGAAATATTATTGCATGAAAACTACAAAATAATTTACATGTGGTATCAGAGCATGTGTTATTAGATTTATGATTCTCCAATTATGATGTTTTTTCCCAAATTGTGTTCTCCTGAAATTATTATAAACCCTAGTTATGAATTTAGGGATTTTATGAAAGTATTAATCCTAATTATGAATTTAGGAATTTTATGCTATAATAAACTCTAATTATGATTTAGGGATTTTATGATATTATAAACTCTAATTATGATTTTAGGGATTTTTGAAATTAAGATAAACCCTAATTATTGATTTAGGGATTTTGAAATTTATATGTTTTCCCAATTGTATGAACTCTAATTATAATTTTAGGGATTTTTGAAATTAAGATAAACCCTAATTATTGATTTAGGGATTTTGAAATTTATATGTTTTCCCAATTGTATGAACTCTAATTATAAGTTTTAGGGATATATTTCTTTAATGTTTTTTCCTTTATGCTTTAATTGAATTCAATGGCATGATGATGAAAGTTTTTGTTGGTTACGTGTCCTTTGTGGGCATCAAGTTTAATGATGGATCAAACAAATATTGAATGTGCAATTGTAATGTTTGTTTTCGTTGTGCTTTAATTGCAAAATAAAAGGCTTGAATTATTATGAGAATTTCTTGAATTAAAGAAATTGAATGTTTGAATTGCAAATTACATGAATCAATTATTGTTGGATTAATTGTTTGTTTTTCATGGATCAAGTGTGGTGATATTATTGAATTGTGTCACCAATTAACGTTAATATTTTTATTATATGAATAATGTATTTTTAATTTACAATAATGTGTATGTTTTGTTATTGTTAAATTAAAATTAATGAGAATGCTATGTATGATTTATAGCAATTAAATGTATATTTATTTATTTGAGATCAAGTATGATAAATTTTGTTAGTCACCAAAGTGGCCAAAATTTTAAAGTTTTTTTGATTTCAAATTATTAATGATTTTATTTCAATTACCCGTAGTATGGATACTAAATTATGAATAATTGATTTATGAGTTAATTGAAGTTCATTATTATAAGGCATTTCAGGATCGCCCAAACGTTGATTAGTTGTTTTTATAATTAATGAGCATGATGGTAGATAATTTTGTATGTGTCACTAGTTTTATTTATATACCCAAAGGTAGTAGGTGATTTTAGTTAATGCATATTTTAATTATCAATAATGTTATATAATATGATTAGTATCATTTATGTTTATGTTTGTATATTAGTGGATCTCCCAAAGGAGAACATTAGTATGCATATAATGGTTATTTATGTCTGAATCTGTATTTAATTTAGTTTTATGACTCAAAGCATTGATATTAGGCATGTGATAATTGAAGTCTTTGTTCCGGTATCTTTATATGTTTGTTCTAGTCTTCAATGGATCGAATTTCCCTGACTAGATTTTATGTAAATGTTTATGCGAATGAGCATAGCAAGCAACATTAAGGTTGCTCTTCCCAAAATTGATAATGTGAAAGAGTTTAAGAAATTTGTGGAAGAGCACTCCCAAACTGTTGATAAGTCCCTTACTGGGACATTAATGAGTACATTGACCACCATGAAGTTTGATAGTTCGCGTACTATGCATGAGCATGTGATCGAGATGACAAATATCGTAGCAAGACTTAAGTCTCTAAGAATGGAAGTGGATGAAAATTCTCTCGGGTGTTCATTATGCGAAGAATCAAGGAGCTTGAGAGAAAGTTGCAAAGAAACATGGAAAGGGTAAAAGACCATTAAAGATTAACGAGTTCTCAACCAACATCCAGAAGAAAAATGGCAAATGTCATTTATGTGGAAATTCTGGACATTTCCAGAAGGACTGCATAAAGCGTAGAGCTTGGTTCGAAAAGAAAGGTGAGCATAATGCTCACGTATGTTTTGAATCAAACTTAATTGAAGTTCCTCATAATGCTTGGTGGATGGATTGTGGATGTACGATTCATGTTTCTAATGTGATGTAGGGATTTTTTCAACCCGAACCATAAACCCAAATGAGAAGTTCGTCTTCATGGGCAATAAAGAGAAAGTTTCAATGGAAGCTGTCAGGACTTATCGTCTAATCCTCGACACTAGATATCACTTAGACCTTATGGATAATTTTGATGTACCTAGTATCATTAGAAATTTAATTTCTTTGTCTAAGATTGATATTGTTGGATAGTATTTTAAGTTAGGGAATGGTTGTTTCAGTTTGTTTAAGTGTACTTGTATGATTGGATTTGGTACACTTTATGATGATTTATATAAATTGAATTTGGATAATTTATATGCTGAAACTCTTATGACCTTGCATCACAATGTTGACACTAAACATAGTTTAGTGGATAAAAGTTTTGCTTACTTGTGGCATTAGCGTTTGGGACATATTTCCAAAGAAAGAATGCAAATATTAGTAAAGAATGAAATCCTTCCGAATTTGGATTTTACTGATATGAATGTGTGTGTAGATTGTATTAAAGGCAAACAAACAAAACACACAAAGAAATGAGCCACAAGGAGCACTCAACTTCTTGAAATCATACACACCGATATATATGGTCCGTTTGATGTAAATTCCTTCAATAAAGAGAAGCATTTCATCACCTTTATTGATGATTTTTCACGTTATGGACATGTCTATCTACTGCATGAAAAATCTCAATTAGTGAATGCCTTGGAAGTTTATATAAATGAACTGGAAAGGCCATTAGACAGAAAGGTGAAAATTTTAAGGTCAGATAGAGGTGGTGAGTATTATGGAAGATATGATGAAAGTGGATAACACCCTGATCTGTTCGCTAAGTTCCTTGAGAAACGTGGTATTTATGCTCAATACACAATGATAGGCACACGACAACAAAATGGTGTATCAGAAAGGCGTAATAGAACCTTAATGGATATGGTTAGGAGTATGTTAAGTAATTCATGTTTACATGTATCGCTTTGGATGTATGCTTTAAAGATTGTCATGTATTTATTGAACAATGTTCCTAGTAAAGTTGTTCAAAAGGACTCCTTTTGAGTTCTGGATAAGTAGGAAACCCAGTTTGAGACACATGCAAGTTTGAGGTTGTCAAGCAGAAGTAAGAAGATACAATCCGCAAGAAAAGAAACTGGATGAAAGAAAAATCAATGGATATTTCATTGGTTATCCAGAAAAATCAAAAAGGTATATGTTTTGCCGTCCTACTCATAGTACAAGAATCATTGAAACTGGAAATGCTCGGTTCATTGAGAAATGTGAAACCAGTGGGAGTGAAGCTTCACGAAATGTGGAGATTAAGGAAGTTAGAGTACAAGTTCTTATAGCTAGTACTTATTTATCAAGAGTTGTTGTTCCACATGTTGTAGAAACTTACAACAATTAAGAAGAACAACAAATTAATGATCCTAACGTTAACAATGAGCCGATAGTAGAACAACCATAAGAAGTAGTATTAAGAAGATCTCACAGAGATAGAAAATCTGTTATTTCGAATAACTATGTGGTTTATCTATAAGAGTCAGAAAATGACTTAAGTATTGATAATAATGATCCAGTTTCATTTTCAAAAGCCATTAATGGTGATAATTTTGATAAGTGGTTAGATGTCATCAAAGATGAGCTTAAATCAGTGGCACAGAATGACGTATGGGACCTTGTGGAATTTCTTGAAGGATGCAAGAGAGTTGGGTGTAAATGGGTCTTTAGACTAAGCGTGACTCTCAAGGTAATATTGAATGTTACAAGGCCCGACTTGTTACCAAAGATTTTACTCAGAAAGATGGTATTGATTATAAGGAAACATTTTTGCATGTTTCTAGGAAAAATTCTTTTAAAATTATCATGACATTAGTAGCTCATTATGATCTTGAATTGCATCAAATAGATGTTAAAATTGTCTTTCTGAATAAGGATTTAGAAGAGGATGTTTATATGGGCCAACCAGTGGGTTAACTAGAGAAGGAAAGGAACACATGGTGTGTAAACTTAAGAGATCAATATACGAACTTAAGCAAGTTTCTCGATAATGGTATCTTAAGTTCAATGATACTATTGTGTCCTTTGGATTTGAGGAAAATACTATTGATCAGTGTATATATCTGAAGGTCAGTGGGAGCAAGTTTATATTTTTGATTCTGTATGTTGATGATATATTGCTTACGACTGATGATATTGGTCTATTAAGTGAGACTAAGAGGTTTCTCTCTAATAACTTTGAAATGAAAGATATGGGTGAGGCATACTATGTGATACGAATAGAAATATTTCCTGATAGATCACAAGGACTGTTAGGTTTGTCTTAGAACGCATACATTAATAAAGTTTTAGAGAGATTCAGAATGGATAAATGTTCAGTATCTCCCGTTCCAATATAGAAAGGAGACAAGTTTAGTCTCATGCAATGTCCAAAGAATGATTTGGAACGGAAACAAATGGAAGATATACCTTATGCATCTGTTGTTTGTTGGAAGTTTGATGTATGCTCAAACATGTACGGGGCCAGACATTAGTCTTGCAGTTGGTATGCTTGGTAGACACCAGAGTAATCTAGGATTGGAGCATTGGAAAGCTGCAAAGAAAGTTTTAAGATACCTACAAGGAACAAAGAATCACATGCTTACTTATAGAAAATATGATCATCTTGAGGTAATAGGTTATACAAATTTAGACTTTGCCAATTGTATGGATACAAGAAAGTTTACATTTGATTATGTGTATCTTTTAGCCGAGGGACCGATTTCATGGAAAGTGTGAAGCAGTCTGTCATTGTTGCATCCACCATAGAAACTGAATTTATGGCATGCTTTGAGGTCACAGTCCAAACTAATTGGTTACGAAACTTTATTTAAGGACTTGGAGTAGTCGACAATATTGCCAAGCTGCTAAGAATTTATTGTGATAATTTCGCAACAGTCTTCTCTTCTAAGAACGACAGGTATTCAAAAGGTGCCAAGCTTATGAAATTGAAATACTTTATCGTTGAAGAAGAAGTTCATAAACATAGAGTGTCAATAGAACATATTAGCATAAATCTTATGATTGTTGACCCTTTGACAAAAGGGTTACCACCCAATTATATGTTGGCCATGTAAAAAAATGGGCATTGTGTCTACTAGTGAATGTTAAATGTTGAATGTTAAAGTTATTAATGTTTATCTAACACTCTGAGCTCTTTAATGTATAAGTTTCTGAAGGTTGTGTTTTCTTCTTTATGTTTATGCATGCAAATTATGATGAAGAAAACAAATTATGTTATGTTATTATTGAAAAAAAAATGACATTATGTTTGAACTCATTAAGGATTTCTCATGCTAAAGTCATATTAAGGAGAAAGGGATGATACAATAGTACATGGAAGGAATCATGTCGAGTGAATGATGTGATACCGTCATGACCCTTATTATATTGTGAATAATGATTGAACCAATTCATGTAAGGTCCTTTAATGCACATTATGTTTATGTATTAAATCACATAATGTTATGACATCATATGGGTCAAGTGGGAGAATGTTAGAATTAATTGACGAATTAATTCTACTATGTGACTCATTTGAAATATTATGATGGCCCAATTGTGATTTGATAAAATATAAGGACCTATTGGTTATTATGGGAAGTCATAATAAAATAAAATAAAGTTCAGCCCAACTTGATTGAAGTTGGCTTATAAAAGGATATTAGGATTTTGTCTCTGGTCATAAGGTTATCTCACAATAAGCCATCAAGAAAGAGAGTGTGGGAGGAGTAATGAAGACAAAAAGATAAGATAGATTGGGAAAAGGAGGTTGAAGAATAGAGATTGAAGAACGCATTATTATTGGATCTCTCATGGATCAATGTTAGTATCCTATTATGATTTATGAGCAAAGAAAGTATGATTATAACAGGTGAGAATCATGAATCTTAAGATCCTATAGTAGTTCTCTATAATGAAGTATTATTGCATGGAAACTACAAAATAATTTACAATACTAACATAAAACGCGTTCGATACGTAAAAAAATAAAATTAACGTAATTGGATTAAAATGACTATATTCATTTATTTTCAAAGTTTAGAGACTAAAATATATCGAAGTTTCAGACAGGAACAAATTCTAATTTTGGATTAAAGTTCATGGATTAAAAACATACTTAATCCAATATAATATGATATTTGAAAAAATAAAATTAGAAATTGTGCTATACGGTCAGAAATTTAAGTAATAACGATAGTTTCTAACAAAATTCTAATTGAAAATTACTATACGGTGGTATACGTGAGATATTATCTATCGTCTATTAATTATTAACTGAGTGATGATTTGTATCGAATATGAAATGATTATTGTATGGACTTGGTGTGTTCATGTATAAATAGCGCATGACTTTAATAAATTAAAAAAGCTTGTCAAATTGATATATAATATTGTTATCACTTCTCGTATTGAGAAAAAAAAAGGACTTATCGTATAAACTCTTAAAATTTAGTGATCACCCTTTAATCATATTTTTGGGTGACTATTTACAAATGTAAGCTTAACTATATAACATTAATCATTCAATGGTCAAAATGTGGACATTTACATTACATATACAGAAAGGTAATCATTTAACTAGGTTTTGGCTTTTAATTCAGAAACTTCAAAGGATTATTGCTTTCACACAAGTTAAATAAATGTAACTAATTTTCAAAAAATAGAAAGAAAACAAAAATTCATTTTATGACATTAACTATTGTTTTAAAAAGAAAAACTCGATCAAAATTTGTATATAATGTATTTGATATGGAAAACGATTTTTTGACTACTAAATTTTAACAACTTTTTCTTACAATTTTAGGTGTCATCTTCTAAGTAGTTTTCTATATTTCTTTTTTATCATTTTCAATATTCAAAAACTACTTAAAGATGACACCTAAGAGAAAATTGTTAAAATTTAGTATTCAAAATATCATTGTCCTAAGTTTGTTTTGTCAAAATTTGCACAATAATATGTCTAATGTGCATTTAAGATAATATGAGTACGTTAACATGTCACTAGTAAAATCCGGAAGATCTAGACGAAAATCAAATGACAAAACAAAACAAGAAAGAAACATTATATGTTGCCATATAGTGTTTGTAAACTTTATCTATTAAAAATATCTATGAACAAGCTTCAATTTCTCAATGAATCTTAATAAAATCAATATAAAAAACTTTGAAACTAATTAAAGTTATTCGATAGAGTATGTAATTATTAGTAATATTCGAATTGACAATAACAATTTATAAAATTGTTAAAAAAATATGATACTCAAAAACTTTGTTTTGACAAATATAAATGCCGTTAATCTTAAAATGAAAAATCATATAGGGGAAAATAGTTTTAACTAAAAAAATGTGATCATGACATTATCTTGTCTACGAAACTATAAAATGAGAAATAGAATGTTTTATTTTTTTTAAATAAAACTTAAATATAATTATCTTATCTGACAAATTAGAGTTGATGATTAACTTTCTTAAAAATAGCCAAATTCCTCAAAATAATTTACCTTAAGAAATTTGTATGTTATTCTCAAGTTTTCTTCCATTAACTTTTTTTAGACTGAATTATTTTCTTTTATATATATTGAACTTGAACTGTTTATCACTTATAAACGCATCGATTATAAACTTCTATAAAGTTACTGTATCTAAAATTTTTTTTTATAAATTTAATTTTATGGAGGGTGGCATGATAACACTCGCGGAAAAAAAAGTTGATAGAAAAAGAAAAATATTAAGATTACCTTTATCAACATAGCGTAGTAATGAGAGTCGAAATCAAAGTCTATTTCAGGTAAAAAATTAGAAAGTTAAGCAAAATGTATAGAAGAAAATTGATAAATATATATTTTAAGTATTTAAAAATTGAAAATAATGTCAATTTTGTATATAAATTAAAAATATATTTTATTGTAGATGTCTTTTCAATTAATTATTTTTTGAAAGATTTATTAGTGATATTTTACGTATGTATGATTCATGTATTGAAAATTTTCCTAAAAAATGTCTAAATATCGACACTTAGAAAAAAATATTGAAAATCCAAATATGAATTTATTTTATATAGAGTAAAAATAAAAAAGTTAAATGATATGAAAAATTTATAAATTTATTATCTTAATATTTTAGATTTTGAGATGATACGAATTTATATGAGTTAAACTTGTAATAACATATAACTATTAATATAAAAGTTTTGTATATTCAACATTTTATAAAAAATACGTTAATTTTCATACAAAAAAGTATTATATTAATAACTTATTTTATCATAATATATCATCTTCTATAACATCTTTTGTTTTGGTCATAATATAAGTGACTCCAACACAAAAGAAATCATAGACCCAACTTATATGAATGTGTCACCTTTTACATAATTTATTGTCATCAATAAAAAGTGTGTTTTTAATAATAATAATTTTATTCATCTTAAATCTCACTTGTATAATCGTAATACTTTTCTATAAAAAGTTAAAAAAAGATATAAATATATGTTCCTTTGAACTAAATCAATTTGAAAGTTCCATCAAGTGTGTTAAAATCATGAGGAATATGAAATTAGAATGTCGCTTTCTAGCTTATATGAAGTAAGTACTTACAATTGCAGAAAAAATAGGTCAATAAATCCTAAAAAAAAAATTGCAGTTTTAAGTGACCGTGGAAAAGTGGAGAGAAGGATAGAATAAAGGCGGTGGAAAGTGGGAAAGAAGAAAAAAAAGGACATGTTTCCTTAGTGTCCTAAAATTAGAATATGTAACATCAGATTCTATTAAAATGAATGTGGTATGTGTGATAATTAATTAAAACAAAGAAGTTATTAAGTTGTAGCTTTTAATGATGATTGCCACCCACTTATGTAATATATTGTTGTTATTTCTATCTTTTACATTAGTGGTCTCTCTTTATTTTTAACTAACATTTAAAACTTTTCACAAAATAAATATATGTTTTCTATAATTTTGAATTAAGTTATCATTTGGAAGAAATATAATATAAAACTATAAAAATTTTAATTTGAAAATACTAATATAATTGAAACAATTAGTTTCAAGACTATAGACTTTATTAACGTCTTAAATATTCAGGGATTTATTGATTTTTTTTTCTTTTAAAAAAATTGTGTAAACATCGACTAGAGATATGTCAAATTTGTAGTATATAAATAAGTATAAATATCACTTTACAAGATAATTTTATAAGGTTGAATTAGACTTAAATTAACCTCTTAACATGATATGATATGAGTGTCATGAATTTGAATATATTTTAACAAGATTTGTGATTCAGTATATTATGTTATCCATTGTCGAAAAATTTATTGTTTGTTGGATCTATCATGTCACTTGCTATCAGACCATCTATTCAGTGGCGGATCTTAATCAAAATTTATGGGGGAGCCAAAATAATATACTTAAAATTTATATATTTAATATTACTGCTACTAATTCAATAAAATGAATATATAATTTAGTATAAC
>Ga0209389_1002212_pt1 | contig 14653 bp, 12 predicted proteins | sample CowpearedBW_FD_187526 | JGI IMG/M metagenome (GOLD analysis project Ga0209389, IMG submission 187526) | Root nodule microbial communities of legume samples collected from California, USA - Cow pea red BW (SPAdes) (version 2) | ecosystem: Host-associated > Plants > Roots > Nodule | place: USA...
GACTCAAATAATCAACATATTCCTAAGACAATATGAGAAAAAATTAATGTCATTCGTAAGTAAGAAATAAAATAAAGCAAGTTGTGTTAAAGGAGAATTTTTTAGAATAAAAAACTTACATCAAATGCATTCATCACTCGCTCATCATTCGTAAAAGAAGCAAGTTATGTTGGAGGGGAAACTTGAGAACTTGAACTGTTTGGCTCATTTGGATTTAATTTGGCATATTCTTCAAACAACTTATATATGTTATCCTTTAAGACTTTAATCTTGTCTTCACAAGTAGAAGGATTAATCTTTGAATAACAAAATCAGATTGTTTCAAACTTCATCTGTGGATCAAGAATAACCCCAATAATAAGAATGTCACAATGTGATCCCAATACTTACTAAACTTGTTCATCATAGTCAATGACATATCTTTAATCGTCAAATCATCACTATTTGCATTTTCCCGCAACAAACATTCAATTTTCCAAACTTGCATGAGGTAACGATCAGAAGTTGGATAAGAAGAACCTGAAATCAAATTAGTCATTACATAAAATGGCTTCAAGAAATCACATTTTTTTAGCCCTTTTCCACTCATCCTTGATGGACAATGAACATAATTTCTATCATGGATAGCGAAGCATCCAAAGGCACGTCGATTCTAATTTCACTTTCAAGCATAAGATAGGTAGAATTCCATCTAGTAGCAACATCCATTCTTAATCCTACTTTGGTGTCAATACCCCTCACTTGAATAACACATTATTTAAATGCAATTTTTCTTGCCTCTGATCCTCTCACATACTTGATACTCTTTCTAATCTTATGCAAAGCATCAGAAGTCACCGTTAATCCCTTTTGCACAATAATATTCAACACATGTGCACTACACTTTACATGAAAGTAATCACCATTGCATATTAAACTATTTTAGAATTTCAATTTCTCACATAAAGTTTTTTGTAACACCTCATTGGCACTAGCATTGTCTAATCTGATAAAAAAAAACCTTCTTATCTATTCCCCAATCAAGCAACAAAGCAAAATTTTTTTGTGTTAAATCATGACTAGTATGTAGAGGTTCCATTTTACAAAAGGAAATAATCTTACTATTCAACTTCCAACTAGCATCAACAAAATGAGCAGTCAAGCAAATAAACCCTTATCGATTTATAGAAGTCCAACAATAAGATGTCAAACAAATTCGGCTATGAGATTTACGCATTGCAAGTTTAACCCTCTCTTTGTGATCATCTACTGTTTTAGAATTCATTTTGTTCTATAATCACCACAAACATAAACTATTTCAATAAATAACCACATGTTGAGAAAAATAAAGCAGGTCATAATGCATACAAAATAGAATTAAAAATAGAGTAAGATGTATGCAGGGTAAAATTCCCGTTGAATGGCTTTATTTTTAATGGGTTTTATTACTTAATTCTAGACATTTATCAATTATTAAAAGAAAACATGAAATGAAATAAATAGAACTACGAAACAAAAAATGAATCGAACAAAGCAGAAGCACTTCACAAATACTCAGTAATGGAAACAAACCTGGTTGTGAACGAGTAGTCCTAGAGGAGCAATAATGTCAAATTAGTGAAGTCAGTGAAGCAGGTAAGGACCCTGTCTAAAAGAAAGCAAGTGACGAACCACGGTCACGATCGAAGGAGGAACGAACTATGGAGCCTAGGAGCAACAATGAAGAAGATGAGAAGAACATATGCGGCTGCTTGTTTGAACCAAGTAACGAGAATTAGAGAGAAGTGCATTTAGTTTAGGGTTTTAGGTTTTCAATAATAATTTAATATTATTTAGAATTTATTGGTGGGTTGGTGAGCCGGGTTCTTAGTGAGCCGGGTCCAATTTTGACCCGTACCGAAATTTTTCATTTTTTTTCAACCCAACCCGGCCCGAACCTATGGTGGGCCGGGTTGGCTCGCGGGTTATAATCCACTTTGACAACTCTAAAGGAGGACATAAAGATTTGATGGAATTTCTAATAGTCCATTACTATAGTTTTAAATTTGGCCATGTATTGGGCCAAGTTTTAAATAATTGTAAGAAACTAAATGACGACCTTAAGCAAATTGGATCATAAAATCACCTAACTATTGAAATTGGATCCATTCAAGCCTAATTTTAATAGCTAGGCCAAATTTCCCTCGCAAATCATGGGAACGAAGTTAGGCACATGCTCTTAATTTGATATGGTTTCTCTTTAAAATGCTTGGCCAAGTTTGGAGCTTTCCTCTCCTATAAATAAATGGAGAGCTCCCTTTGTAATTCTCACCTTTGAATGTTAGTATTATGTTGTTGAGATCACTCCATATCTTGTATTTGAGAGTTCCTCCTCTAAGATTGGCCCAACCTTTTTAGAGTTCAACCTTCACCAATCAATTCTACCACCACTGAATCATTAAATCTTCTGCATTGGTTCAGTTATTCGTCCATAGAGTCTCCTTCTTCCGTCAATCTCACAATTGGAGGCTCATCATGTGATGGTAATAAAAAACTAGTTTTACTTAAAGGATGAAGAATGATATTTTCCATTCTCTTTTTGTTGTCAAACAAATGACATATATAGTCTCTTAGAAACATAACAAACTTCTGCAAAGAAAAAGAAAAAAACAAAGCATAATATTTCATTATTAGATAGGATTTTTCAAAATCTAACAAAATTTATTTCTTTCCGAATTTGCTACTGCACTATAATCATTTACCAAGTAATATTGCATTCACTTGATACTTTCCGTTCCTTTTGGGTTTCACATAGTAAGTATATTGTCATTGGGTTCAACCTTCATAATTCTAACAAAGTCTTCCTCTTTTTGGTCATATCAAATTGTGTCGGAGATAGACTAGTATCATGATTTAAAGAAGAATAAAAAATCTTACGTGTGCTAAATATTCTTATTAGAATTGGACCACCTCCTGTACTATATAACAATAATACTCATCTATAATAACGAGTTTGGCTGTGTATTGTACTCTGAGATGAACATAGTTTTGAGAAATTAACCTACAAAAGGACTCTTCATATGTTGTTTATTCTATGGTGTGTACCAAGTTCTTGATAACTTTTAAATATGTCAGAGTTAATAAAGTTGAGAGGTTAAATTTTACTTTTTTAACAAATAATTAGTTTTCAATTGTATGAGATGGTATTTGATCATAAAATAATAACCATTTTATAATACTAGATAGATATAAACTTCAAATACGAATAATCTACAACTTTTTGTTCAATTGAGTTCGTACAGTTAAATTTTTCTGTTAACTGAGTGACATGACATTTAAGTAATTGACGTGGATGTTAAATTATGATTTGTGATTTAACTTTAATCCAAAATTTTGTATGTTTAGTTTTATATTTTTTTAAATTTTAATGTTATTGGTTATTGAGCCGTACAATAATGTTGATGAATCATATATAATTCGATAAAAATATAAAGTATAAAAATATATTTCGATAGTTAGAATTATGATGTGAATTCCAATTCGACCTTAACAAAAATTAAGAGTACAAAATTTAAGCATGCAAAATTTAGGTATACAAACTTAGAAGTACAAAATTTATTTCATACAAATATATATCATCGATGGTGATTGTTCCTACATTGACAATATTAAGTTATTTTAGGACTCAAACCTTATCTTATCCCAATCTTTGGGTTCCTCATATTGATACTCCATGGTCCTGTATGAGAGATCTTCGTTGTCGGATACTTGGTGGAACATGGAAGGTTACCAACAGAAAAGACTTTCAAGTCAACAAAACCTCTCAAAGTCAAATCTCATATTACTACACTAATAAATTGTGTTCCTTTAATTATTGGGGTCAATCTTTATTTATAGAGGATTAATCACTATCATACCTTTACTTAGTTAACTTGTGGGTTGGACCTTGACTAGGTTTAGGTGCTTTTGACCCAACTTTGTTAAGCCTAACCGAGCTTAATTAGGCCTACTTTACAGGCCCAATACTCTATGGAAATGTTTAGTTAAATTTTTCCTAAGTTAGAGTAGGTTTGTTATCATACTAGCAGAACAAATTTTATTGACTACATACTTGTTGTCCACGGATATGTCTATTAGTAAACATATCTCTTCTTTACCTAATGGGGCCGGATACTTGACTACTTCTGCCACATGATCTTATGCATTTGTCATGTAGTTGGCAACCAGGCGCCACAAAATTATCGTCCTTTAAATGAGTCGTCTAGTGGGTTTACTTTTAGGGATGAATGAGCAGTTGTGGATATTGTACCGGATGTCAAGGAGGACCCAACTAAAGAGGTGGTTAAGACCGACCTTCCTTGAAGAGCTAGGTACGAGTGGGTATCCCAAACTATGACCGAACAATTTTCATTATTTAGGTGGTGTCGACTACTAGACTCATGGCTCTGGTGTATATGTGTGTTTGAGAGGAATGCATCCTTGAACACTGGGTCGTTGGAGCGGGTTAGTGTCGTTAAAAGTGTATACCATGGACGAGAACAATTCAAGGAAAATTTTTTCTACATGTATATGTGCCACTTTTCCCAATTACATGTGTGGCTTCCCTTTGACTATTTCACTAAAGGAGTGCTACACTTATTGAACATTGCACCCATTCAGTTGCATCCTAACAGTTGAGGGTATTTACAAGCATTCTGGTTGTTATGCTGGTCACTGTACCTACATCCGTCTCCCTAGTGCTTCCTATATTTTTATGACACTTGCTTGAAAGATCCTATTACATGGCTATCTTTGGTCAGCTAGCCTAGGATAAGCATTCCGGACGCGTTTTCTCAATCCTTTAAGCATTTCAATGACAACTTCTTTAAGGTTGTGGTGAATCCGACAAGTCGTTCACTTTATTATGACAACAATGGAAATACCAAGTTCCCCTTTTGTTGGACTAATAATCCATGGCGTTATAAGGCCATTCAGAATGAGGAGTTATGGGTGGAGGATAGGCGGATTGTGGGGGTAGTTGAGAAATTTTGTAATAAGTTGCCTACTAATGTCTTAGTTAGGATTTATTTATCCGTCCATCCCCTTGTTGATTTAGAAAGTATCTCTACTTAGCTTGATTACTTTCCTTGTAGGTCACATGGCTCAACAAAGGAAGAAAACGTTGAGTTGGTTCAAAAAACTAAGGAAGGGACTAATAGAAGTGGCTAAGAAGGTCAGGGACTCAGAGGTGCCAAACATGAAGGAGCCATTTTTGGAGGTTTGTGTACAACACGATATAAAGAGGAAAATTATGATGCATGTTCAAAAAGGATTGGGGAAGGACATTAAGAGGGTTAGGGCCAAACTTCTGGGTCTCGGTTCTACATATGGGAGCAAGAAGCCTGAAGTTAGGCTGTTAGAGTTGCCAGAAAAAATTATTCGTCGAGATATTGAGATAAGCCTGACGAGGCGATTTAGAAATCTTTGGATGATATGGAGTCAAATGCGTTAGTCAAGTCAATGGTGGAATTCACAAAAAAGCTTTGATTCTGATTCGAAAGGTTGGCGGCCTGCTGTAGAAGGAGTTGAAGGAATGGATTAGGAAACGATAGAGAAAATGGTCGATGAACTTGCTCTACTGCAGAACAAACATGAGGAGGAGAAAGCGGTGTGGAAGAAGGAAAATGAGGAGTTGGTGGCCGAGAAGAAATGTCTGAGTTCTTGGAAGGTCAGGTGCTTGGATTTTAAGAAAAAAATACAAGGAGAAAGTCAAGGATCAATAGGTCGATAATGAGGAATTGAAGGAAAAATTTGAAGGTATAGAGGTCGAGCTCAAAGACTTTTAATAGCGGGGTGACTGTTGATGACCCTCACTATGATGTTAATAAGGATGTTTCTGAAGGCCAACTACTGGACGAAGAAGAGATGGAGGCAACTAATGGCATACCCTTAGCCAAGGGTCAATCACAAGAAGCATGACTAAGAAAATTCAAGAAGAGTTAGCAATATCTAGGCAAGGTGAAGCTAAACTCCATTTCACTTAGGCCATCGTGGAGCATTTTAAGACCTCGTATTCATGTAGTGCAGATTTTCCTTTGAAGGCCTTGTATTAAGGGTCATGTAGTGTAGGGTTTTAAAAACAATCTTGCTTAAGTAGGGAGCATCATATGCGTCGAGCTTGAGCAATTCTTTGATGTTTAATTATGTTAATTTAGCTAGCTTAGGAAAGGCGTCCCACACATATCACATGGCAAGCCCTTAATGGATAGTTCTCTTATAAAGGTAGTGGCCATGTGTCATTGTCTTATAGGAGAGGCTTTTCATAAAGTAGTTTTACACATAGAAATACATGAGTGGTTCATTTTTGTGAAAGTGAGGATTGCCACATGTTAAGCTCTCCTTCACCCCTTAATGGAGAGTTCTCTTACAAAGGTAGCGGTCATGTGTCGTTGTCCTATAGGAAAGGCTTTTCATGAAGTGGCTTCCTACATGACAACATATGAGTGGTTCATTTTGTGAGAGTGAGGATTGCCACATGTCAAGCTCTCCTTCACAAAGATAGTATTTTTAGGGTTTTCGTGCATGTTAGCATTTTAGGGTTTGGATCATTTTGGAGACACCTTACTCTATAAATAGAGAAGTCCCCCCATGTATTTCTCAATTTGAGAATGATAATGTTATGCTGCCAAAATTATTTTTGACCCATACTTCTTCTCTTGGTCACTTGCTAAATCATCCCAAAAGGTCCCTCTAACACCCCTGATAGAGGTCGTACCCCACCAAATTAAAAGAGATAAATGCAATATTGGTAACCAACCAGAGTCGTCTCCCAACGACCAATATTTTCGTCCAAAGATTAATTTCCAAATTTAAACACAACACCAAAAGGGGGGGGGTTGATAGATTTGTACAAAATTTAATTCGCAATGCAGGGAAATTTAACAATTATATAAAAACGCAATGATTCCTTGATTCAATTGAAAGTCCACCAATCAAAGATTACCAAATTACTTGTTCTATTCGATTTTGCTCTCATGAACCCTAAGTAATTAACTAAGCAAAAATTACCAAGGATTCATTTCGTCATTAAGCACAACAAATTTCAGGCAGTCATAACCCACAGATTTAAGCAAGTTGTGACAGAACCCATAAACATTAAGCATGAATATGAGCCATTAATGTGCACAAAACACGAATTTGAGATTAAGCATGTAGCAAAAATGCATTTTATCATGAAAACCCAACCTAAAAGATACAAATCCGAATACAACCCATAAATGACCAACAATCTCATGGTTTCACTTCAATTTCGTCAAGGATTTCGAATTAGGGTTCAACAGAAATTGTGATTCAACCATTCAAATGAATACAAATTGGTGCAGAAAACCTAAAATGGTGGAGGAAACGAAAATGTGCAAAGAGAGAAAGGGGCAAGAACGAAAACAACCAACAAAAACATTAAATGGTTCAATATAAATGTTACCCAAGGTGTAGAAAACGTGAATCTCAACAATAGGTGATGTCCGTAACTCATAAAACGTGAAAAATGAGTGAAAAACGTGAAAAATTAGCATGTGCCTCCATGGGTCACCTTCAAAGCTTCAAAAACCTAAAAATGGAGAGTGGAGAAGATGATGTTGGCTAGAAAAACGAAAATAGCCCCCCTATATGTGGTCACATCAAAACAGATTCACATATTTACAAAAATGACACTACTGGGTGCAGAATTACAAAAATGCAACTACTGGTCCTCAAATATTGGCCCATTCACTTAGATGACGTGAAAATGATGTGGCAATGACGTGGAAACTCTCTGTTGACCTTAAGATAAATTTCCAAGCTCCAAAATTGTTTTACCCAAATTCCTAAAAATAATTAAAAACAAAAATTAGGCCAAATAATGTGAAATTAACCTAAATTCGAAACAATGGTCCAATAAAGCCCAACATATGAAAACACACTAAAGATAAACAATTAAGCACTGATCAACTATCAAATAGGTACATAAAGGCTAGTGGAATGGAGGAAAATAATGACTTATCAAAATCGACCACACTTACCCTTTTGCACTCTTGGGCAAAATTAAAATGTAAAGCAAAGCAAGGACATTACAGACATAACAAGAGAGACAAAAAGAGACACAAGACAAACAGACTCGAAACAAACAAATGGAAACACATCCAACATAGAAGGATTCAAAGCTGCAAGGTATCCATGGACATCATCCAAGTAATTCAAACATATCAAGTACTCAGTTCAGCTTAGAGAGAGAATTGAAAGCAACATAATCTCATAAAATATGCATTGTATCACTCAAATCTCTAGGCTACTGTTTACTCTCAAAGCACCCCTGAAAAACAAACATCAAACAAACTTGGCAAACCTCTAGAACCAACAACCAAACCAAAACACATGCAAATCAAGATCATAAGGACTTTTCAAGGTTGTAATGGGGCTGAGGACAAGGTGTGGAACATATGGATAAGTGGCTAAGCAACAAAGGAAATAGAGGAGCAATGGGGAATAAGTCACAATCAAGCATGAAATTAATTCCAAGCCCCAACACTTCTAGATTCAATTCTCACACAATGCTCAAATCCAAACTCCTTTTATTTCTTTTCTTTGTTTTCTTTTCATTTCTTTTCTCTTTTTTTTTATATATACAAAGAACATGCAAAGAAACAACAATTTTGAAATCCCACCTGGGTATACAAATGAGCAATTCCAAGAACCAATAACAAGTGTGCGTACAACAACACTTATTGTGCGCGACCACACTTTATTGAGCATCCATTCCCAAAACAATTTCAAAGCTGCAAAATTTCCTAAGGTAGGAAAAATCATGGTTTTCAGGCTAAGGGCTTATAATGAGTTGTAGAACAATGAAAGGGTATATAGGCTCAAAAAGGGCTATCAATGGAAATAGTCCAAGGTAGGTTCATCTAGTTGTAAGCTCATCAGAACAAAATTGCCTAAATCATATCCCAACATGCATGTGAATCAGAAAAGCATTAAAAAGAGTCAAATGATAATGTTAATTTTTAGCATTATCCAAGCTACATTTTATTAGCAAAATCATCTCTTCCAAAGCTTTTAACCTACTTAATCCTCAATTTTACCTTACTTTTGCAAATAAATACATTTTAGGTTACATTGATCTAAATATACCACTAATTCCCATTTTTTGTCTCCTTTTTGTAGATGGGAAGCTTTGTTCCAAAAACCCAGACAGGTGAGTGATCATGATTAGCAAGAAGAAGCCCAAAAACATTAAAATTTGGAAGACACAGCAATCGCCTAGCGACACAAGGCTAGAGCCCGGCGACGCGAGGCTAGAGCCAGGCGACAACTTTCTTCCAAGGACAACCGCCAGGCACCAGCCAATCACAAACTAGTTTTCCAGCAGCTCACCGCCTAGCGGCACCTGGACACCGCCAAGTAGTAGATGATGGTTTTCAACTCTGTTTGGTAGCACGCGCCTGGTAGTGAGAGGCTTCTGCCAGGCGCCAATTTTCTCTGATGTGTCAAGTTTGCCCTTTTTCTTGTGTTTTCACAAAGTGAAACTCATCTTGGACATTTTGGAGCTCGAGCAACGCGTTTTGGAGCATTGGAGGTCTGCTAGGGCTAGTAGGAACTACCCTTTCTTCCTCTTTGTATCTCTTCCCTCTTCCACTTCCATTTTGTAAGCTTGGGCTCTCCATGACAATAGAGAGCCAAACCCATTTTTGTTGGGGTTAGATGTAGCCACTGAATTTTCATGTATTTGTGGATGATTTGAATATATATATATATATATGCTTCTTCCATTGATTGCTAGTATCCTTGTTATTTACTTAAATCTTGCTTTGTTTTAACAATTCATTGCATGATATTTGGGTCATTAGGTATTTTAAAATATCTCTTGAAACCTAGAATTGGAACAAGATACCCAATGGAACTTGTATCTAGGAATGGAACTTGACCCATTAGTTGTCTTAAACCTAGTTTGTAAAGTGGGTTTGCTTATTTAGGGATTCGAAGAATTGACTCTTAATAAGGAAACCTAGGCTCATTCAACCAAGGGATTAAGGTTTGAGTAGACTTGTGGGTTGACATTAGTAATTTAATGGAGAAGAGTTTTATTGCGTTATATACATGAGAGTGAAGTAGGTGAAGTCTAACCCCAACAATATCAATCCATTGCATTTCTAGTCTCTTCCATCTGCTAGAGTTTTCAAATATCCAAGTTCACCTTTTACTTGTTTATGAAATATTTACTTTCTTGCACACAAAAACCCAACTTATGGATTTATTCTTTAGTTTAAATTAGTCACTAATTACACAATTATTTAGTATACACGAGTCTCTTGGGAAACGATATGTCGGTCTTACCGGTTACTACTTGTGCAACTTGGTACAATTGCTAAAGTCTTAACATCAAGTCAAGGCCACTGTGCAAGCATTCAAGAGGCATATATCACACAACAAAGAACAGAAAGTGGCTCAAATCCTCACACAGGGTAAAACAATTCAAAAGCAACTTGACATGCAAAGAGAAAGCAAGGATATCAGTCCACAGAACAACCAACAACTCATCCCCCAAAAGTGAAGTGAGTGTCCCAAACAGAAAACAAATACTTAACACAAATTAACAAAAGGAAAACAAACAAATGGAAACAAACAACAGACATACTCCCCTCACACTTAAACTACACATTGTCTAAATCTGACTTAGCACAATATCTGTAATACCCGAGAAATTTAAATAATTAAATAAATAATTATTTAATAAATGCAGGTAGTAAGAGCCTTTACGGCATTTAATGCGGATTGTTATGATGTGGAAAAGTACTAGCTCAAGTGGTTGAGAGTACTTGGTTGTGTGAGAGGACTTGGGTTCAAGTCCTATGTGTGCATATTGTATGTCATTTTAATATGAGTATTATTTTAATGTTATGTTTGAAGGTGATTGGTGATAATGTAATCCTAAAATTAGAGGAATTATCACGAAACATGATTGGTTGAATTGGTTGTGCACTGACTTGGTAATTGAGGGGTTGTGGGTTCAATTTAACTTTCTTTTTGCCAAATTTTCTTTTGGCATGAATATTAAAGGGCAGAGAAAACCCTAGCTGTAAGAAGGGCAACCTAGTGGGTTGGGAAGGCAGCCAATAATAGTCTTTCAATGATCATTAACACCTAATTGAAAGCATTTTCGTTTTCCCTAGCATTAACAAGAATTAAGGCTTAGTTAATGGTCTAATTAGTGTAGTTTTAGAGAAGAAAGAGAGTGAAAACGTGAAAGGGTAGTGAGCAAACGAATTTGACGGTGGAATTGATAAGAGCATCAAGTGTATTGGGAGAAGGCCAAGGTGGGACTATTGGTGACACAAGAGAAGTCTTGATTCTTCTAAATTGAGCAAGGATTAACAGGTTAAGGGAGTTCTTCTACTTGTATATATAATCTGTGATTAATTTTGTGTCGTGCTTTATGAATATGGTGCCTTGTATGATCAAAAGCCTGCTGTTTTGCTCGTTTCTGGAAAATTCCCAGAAACCACCTGATAGCTTTGAATGTGTCGCCAGGTGACGCATGAGAGCTAATCCAATTCTGAGTCTTTGAGAGGAACTGCCTGGCGTAAAGGGGTGAGGCCGCCAGGCAACGCAAGTGTGTTTGTGGTTCTTTTTGTGTTTTGAATTCTGTGTTGGATTGGGTGCTCTTGATTCACGCATATGTACGAAGGGAATTTATGATAATATGAATTGATGAATACCTATGGTTGTGGATGAACCTTGGGAATTGAATGGGAGTGATGAGTCATTATTTTCCTCCATTCCACTAGCCTTTTGTGTACCCATTTCATAGTTTTTCAGTGCTTAATTGTGTATCTTTAGTGTGTTTTCATCTGTTGGGCTTTACTGGACCACTATTCCCAATTTGGGTTAATTTCACATTATTTGGCCTAATTTTCATTTTTAATTATTTTTAGGTATTTGGGTGAAGCAATTTTGGGGCTTGGACATTAATATTCAGTTGAAGAGAGTTGCCACATCATTTCCACGTCATCTAAGTGAATGGGCCACATTTGAGGCCTAGTAGTGGCATTTTTGTAATTCTGTAGCCCATAATGGCAATTTTGTAAATATGAGTGGTAGATTGGATGTGACCACGTTTTTTAGGGTCTTCTCCTTCATGCAGTCGCACCATCATCTTCCCCATTCTCCAATTTAGAAGGTGACCCATGGAGGCACAAGTTGATTTTTCACGTTTTCCATTCATTTTTGACATTTTATGAGTCTTGGACAACACCTATTGCTTGTATTCACGTTTTCTACACCTTGGATAACATTTATATTGAAGCATTTAAGGTTTTGTTGGCTGTTTTCATTGTTCCTTTGTTATTCCTTGGTCATTTTCGTTTGCTGCACCATTTTAAGCTTTCAGCACCCATTTGAACTCATTTGAATGGTTGAATTTGAATTTTTGTTGAACCTTAACTCGAATTCTATGGGCAACTAATTTTCGAATGCATTGATTCCCTGCAAAGAATGAAATGAAACATTGAGATTAATGTTTTGTTCGGTGAGTTTTGTTGTTTCTCTGTTGTGGATTTGTGTGTGCGTTTTAATTGAAGAATCTAATCTAAATTTGCTTAATTTTCAGAGTGGGAAACTCGTTTTTAGTTGATTTTCATGCTTAATGAACTTTGACAAAATTCACAAATGCTTGCATTGCTTAATTGCATGTTGAATTCGTGGTTAACCTTCGCTTAGTTGTTTAATAGCGAGTTGATGAACTAATAACGAAACCAATTCAGTTTGCAATCTGTGATGGGTGAAATTTCATTCGAAGCATGGAATCACTGTTATCTTTGAGGATGTTTAATCAAAAAGTTACAATTACATTTTATTGTTGTGTTCTGAATCTGCCAACCCCCATACCTTTTGTTAGTGTTGTGTTTGAATCTGGGAATTGAAGCTTTGAACGAAAATATTGGTCGTTGGGAGACGACTTGGTTCAACTTTCACATACTTCATTTTTTCTAATTTAATTTGGTGGGGTACGGCCTCTATCAGGGAGACATTCAATTACATTAACATTGATAGGGTTTGGGAAGGTAATTTAGTAATGGATTTCTTAAATTTAATCGTGAATCAATCATGCTTTGATTGGTGTAATCTAATGATTAGTGGTTGAATATGTATCAGAAAATGGAATTATTGTGAACTGTTGGGTGTTAGGTGGAATACTGGAATTTTTACAGGTTCAAATATGGGTGTTCTCAGATGTAGAACATCTGGTATTTTTCCAGGTGCTGATGTGCCGCTTGACGACATCTTATTGGCCGTCAGACAACAGCGGTGAAACTACATGATTTTGGGGTTAATTGGGTTGTAGGGTAATGAGGTTGTAGAGAGGAATTGGGATAGGATGGGTGCTAATATGGGGAATAAATTTGTGGATGTATATAATATGGAGACTACCTTGGTGGGTTAGGAGTGAAGAGAGATAGAGATAGATATGGTGTGATTAAACCTGAAGGGTCTGAAAAGTTGGGGTGCCTTAGTGAGGGAAGCTTTGGTGAAATAGAGTATAGTAATTGAAGGAAAGATTTTCTGATATTATAGCGTAGCAGAGATGAAGTGTCTGATGTTAATATATTGGAATAGGAAGCATTCCATAAGCTTGGTTGAGTTACTATGCAATGGTAGAGCACAAGGTAAGTTATAAGCTTGAATAATGGAGTTGAGAATTTAGAAGTATTGGTACTTGATGCATAGGAGAGTTGCAGATTACCAATAATTTAGCCTTAATGGAGGGGTTTATATTGGACTTTTTGGATTGATTTAGACTGTAAGTCAAACTGTTTGGGGGTGCTAAAACTAGTAGAATTTCGTTACTGATATAGCGCCTGGCGGCTCAAATATGTGTGCCAGGCGATAGGACCTCCAGGGAAGTACCTACACCGCGTGGCACCTGGCCACAAGATGTGTTCCGCCAAGTGATAGACCCTGAAATAGTGGGTTTGCCTGGAGCTTGGTGCCCGGCGGTGAGGAGGTTTCGCTAGGCGGTCTATACAGGTTTCGCCTGGCGGCGCTTAGGTCGCGACAAGCGTTAATGCTACAAGTATCTGATACGCGTGAGTCGTTATAATCAGTGATGCAGACTTGGTTCAGGAGATGTTGTGCCATGAGTGAGTAAGTTCATGGATGGTGGTGAACACATGATGATATAAGCAGGGAGGTTCATATCCTGTTACTCTCGTGTGGGGATACAAGCGGGGTAAGTTCATATGTTCCATGATCACACCTGAGAGATGCTGCATGTGGGGAGGTACGTAGCTGGTGGATCACGTGTGTTGGACTATGTAACATCCCATCAGGATATTACAGATTTTAAAAAAAAGTAAAGAAATATTACATTAGCTTCATTTATTAAAGCATCATTTCCCAAAAACGCGGGAAATTTAAAACTTTATTAAATATATGAATTGTCTAAAATTCCATAATTTATAAAACTCAAAATAATATAAAACATCCAAAGTGTTTACAATTTATTTCAAAGCCATAAATCATAAAAATTCCCAAGCTATCCTCGCTCTATCGCCAAGCCTCACCAAATCCACCTGCAACATCATTTGCTCCCATGAACCGCGTACACAATCATCAGCAAACATAAGCAGATAAGGTGAGGTAACAGAATAAACCATATATTTATATATTCACATACACACAC
>Ga0209389_1002214_pt1 | contig 14651 bp, 12 predicted proteins | sample CowpearedBW_FD_187526 | JGI IMG/M metagenome (GOLD analysis project Ga0209389, IMG submission 187526) | Root nodule microbial communities of legume samples collected from California, USA - Cow pea red BW (SPAdes) (version 2) | ecosystem: Host-associated > Plants > Roots > Nodule | place: USA...
ATATATATATTCATAAAACTAAAAAAAAAAATTCGTTAAGAATTCCTTGATCAGAAAACATAATTTCACTCCCAAACTCGCAAACAATTCAAAGACTAAAAAAACATATTGGAATCTTACTATGAAGTCATTAACTATGATATTTTGTTATATATTTATAATAATATTGCAAAAATAATAGTGTTGCAGTTATTGCAATGTGAGCAAGTCTCCCTCCTTTTTAGGATGGTGCATGTTGTTGCAGCGAGATCTCCTCCACATGTTGATCGCACATCCATATTTTATGGGATATTATTTTCCATACTAGGCTTTAGTTGTAGAGCATAGATTTTTTAAATCCATTCATCACCTATAAATAGGAGCTTAAATCCTCTTCCAAAATAGAACCTTCCTCATCTCTTTTTCTTATTTTGTTCTTTTTCTCTCTTCTCTTATATCCTGGGTTACTTATTCTTTAAAGAGTTTATCTTGCAAGTTTCTGTTATCCTCGGAATATATCTGAGATTTTCTGTTGTATCCTGGGGACTCTATGCATATATTGCGGATAAATTCCTAAGAGTAATGTTTTTACACGCCACAGAAAATCCTTTTAAATCCTTTTATTTTATGCTTTTATTAATTTTATGCAAACTTACTAACAATGATTTATTCTTTCGGTTGAAGTGAAATGAAATTAGTTTTTATCATTGTTTTTTTATTCTTTTCACTATGACGCATGCGACATTTGGCGATCACAGAAGGGAATAAAGTTTTCTCAAGATAATTTCGATCGGTTACTATTATTCGAGCACACGAGGAAGACCGCTGAAGCAAACTACGCTAAGAGTCCTTTTGACGCTGATAATCTGACCAGGTGGGGAAGCATCTTTGGTCGAGTTGTCGGCTTTCAAGAAGCCTCAGGATTCTAAGGCATTTATTGTAGATGTGAAAAAAAAACCCCAACACAGAAGGCACACACATCACGCGCACCATAGAGAGGCTACCGGAAAAACACACGCACCCCGGTGGAAAAAGGGGCTTAATAGAGAGAACGCACATTGGATTTTTCATTTTCCCAATTCGGTCATCTTCATCCTCCCATTGGAACTGCAGAACCCACTCGAAACCAACCATCCAATAACAACTCAGGCGACATTTGTTCTGCATAAGCTCCGATCAGTGACACAGTGAGAAATTCAATCTGTTCCGACGAGTTGGAATTCGAATAGGCAGAGTAGTGGTGGTTTCGATCACGGTTAGGAGCGCCGCAGTGGGGCTCGGTGGCATGACTTCCAGATCTGGTGCGGTTCGTGTGAGAAGAAGTCTGACAGAGCTGAAGCGACGAGGGCGAGCGTTGACGTAGTGGTTGTGGGCGTTGGTGCTTCTTGCGAGATGAACCAGAGGGCAACATCGAGGCGGTGGAGCTCCTGGTGCTGATTAGTGTTGGCCGACGTCATTACAGGTGACTGCGGAACGCGAGGCGGCTGCATGGAGACTTGCCCGAGATGGTTCATGTACTCGCGTCATGAACGGTTACTGCATGGAGTTCGTCAAATGAACAATAAACCGCTCATCACGTGCCTAAGAAAAAAGGAGGAAAAGTTACGAAAAAAAAGGGTTTCAAGTATGAAGCTATACGTGGATGATATTATAAGGTATTTATCTTTTTACCAATCTTGGAATATTTAAGATTGTGGGGGTGTAGTGTAGGTAATTTTACTCGATTACACGAAGGATTTAAAAAAAAAATTGAGTAAATCTAACCCCATTTGAAAAAAAACTATTTGGGATATGGCTTTTCATGTAATGATTGATATATGCAAATTGATAGTTTTTAGAACTAAGTTGTTTTAGAATTTTATTCTAAAATATAAGTTGTTTGTAGATGAAGCCAATATGAATTTTTAAAGATAGTATCATAAGGAAGGGTTATAGTTTTACTATCCCAAAAGTGTTCTTGAGAAACTTCTTAGAAAGTTTAGAAATTATAAATGAATATAGTGGATTTCCCCATTGTACTAGAAGGGTACAATGATGCTAATTGAATCTCTGATTCAGACGAGACAAAATCTATTAGTGGTAATAGGTTCACACTTGGGGGTAGGGTGATTTCAGGGAGATCGGCCAGACAAATAATTATTGTTAGATCAACAAGAAATATGAGTATGTTGTTCTTGAAAGGGCTGATAGTGAAGCTAAGTAGTTGACGAACTTCTTATCTAACATTCCACCAGGAATGAAAATACTTTGTGACTGTCAATTGGCAATAGCTAGCTAAAGAGTGAAACAATTTATATTGAGTATGTGAAGCTAGAACATAATCTAGCAGGTCCTCTAACTAAACCCTTAATATGAAACATGATATTAGAAACATCGAGGGGAATGGGATTTAAGTCACTTGCAAACAAACAAGTGATGGTAACCCAACCTTTGTGATTGGAGATCCCATGAATAAGGTTCATATGGGTAAAAACAAGTCACTTGTTAGTTCTGATAGCACTAAAATTGATTTTTACATCAATTATGTCCATTCCTATGGTGTGTCTGAAAGTGCTAGAAACTACCTTATTGAGAGGTTAAACTTTGTAATTAAAATTCTCTGAGGTGTAAGAATTTTAACTTAAACAAAGTTTTAATGATTTTCATATCCTTTATTGGTGGTGTATGATTTGCAGCATACACTTGATGAAATCACCTATATGAGTGTTGTAACATCCCTAAGAAATATTACTAATATTTAATAAATAAAATCCGAAATAAAATAAATACCTCAATTAATATAAAACCATTTCCCAAAAACACGGGAAATTCAAAAGTTTAATATACATGTAATAAAAACAGGAGTCCATAATTTATAAAACTAAAACAATATTCGCATGGCTCCCAAAGGGTTACATATTTAACTCAAAACCAAAATAATAAATATAGAAATAAAATCACAAGTTATCCCTCACTCCGAGTCTATGCGTCTCCTGGCCCACCTGTCAAATCATCTGCCCCCGGATAACGAGTTATCCTATCATCACCACACACACACAGAAAGGGTGAGCTATGCAAAATATATAAGCAGATACATGAAATAAATATGTCACCCACCCCAAAATAACATAACTAAAATCCCATGCTTTTCAAATTACCCAACCATGATCGCATAGTCCGTCATGAATCATATACATGAACTAGGTCTTAGGACTTCACTGTGCTCCCACGAAACTAACTCATTCGTGGTCCAACCCTATGAGCCTATCCCGCTCATAGTCCTGCGCTATAGACTCCTCGTCTATAGTAAATCAACCAAGCCTCCTCAACTTGGACCCTGGCACGCACGCAATCACCATACTATGGACTCCTCGCCTAATAGTAGCTGACGGGAACATAACAGTTCCTTGCCCATCGTGCGCCCGACACATGTAATCACCATACCAAGGACTCCTCGCCCATTGGTAGCTGACGGAAACTCAACCAGTTTCATGCCCATCATGTGTCCAACCATCAAGCACATCCCAGACCCCTATTGGACTTAGTCCTTCAAGCCCAAACACCACACCACATACATATACTCCTTATACTTAGGAAAAAAATAGCCAAATCACACACACACGCACACACAAACATGGGAAATCGCATAAACTCGCTTAAGTCAGGGACTCTCGCCCAAGCTAAGCCCTCAGCCTCGCTTAGGCTAATTCACCTCGCCTGAGCGAGCTTAGAACAACAACATCATCACGTTATCTTGCTTAGGCGAGATCCTTTCACCTGGGCGAGCCATACTTTTGCTCAAATTAACCCACACCTCGCCTGAACGAGGATTCAAGCAACCCACTTCAATTCACATCGAGACCTCGCTTAGGCAAGCCATTCTCGCCTAAGTGAGCATGCCCTTCGCTTAGAACTCCAAAACTCTCTCGCCTGGGCGAGATGTCGCACTCAAAACTCCCAGGTCTCCCCGCGACCTCGCGTAGGCGAGTGCCTCTCGCATGAGCGAGAGACCATGTCGCTCAACCCTTTTCCTGGTCGCCTAGGCGGGAAAAAAATTGAAAAACTCAAAGTGAGACTCTGCAACTCTTGCTTAGGAGAGGTGGACCAGCTTGGGCGAGACTTGCAGGGTCTTAAGTCTGTTCACGCACACAAATCGCCAAAAACAATACCAAAATACTAACCAATCATCACCAGCACAATGTAATGGCAAAAATATATCAAAATCACGCTTTATATCCAAATTAAACTACCAAGGCACACTGTTTAAGTGTTCACAACCATTCCATACCCAAAAACCCTCATACCCAAAACATATAATGCATAAAAGGTTTTGCAACCTATAACCATCCAGCCCATTCATTATTTTGATTATACATACACGAATTCACCACAATCATATTCCAATTGAGAATGCAATGACACAAAACCATAATTCACATCATGAAATTCACATACTCAAAATACAGCTCCCCTAACCTGAAATCTTGGTACCAAATTAGTAGCCTTTGAGGGTTCTCCTCCAATTTCCCAATCTATCTAATTCTTCCTCTCAAGTCTTCTCCCAATAGCACCCAATTCTCTCCTCACCCACTCAAAATTCGTCTTCTTCTCACAAAATTAGGCTTTATGGTGGGTTTAATTTTTATAAAAGATCATTATATAATGGTTTCCAGCCCCCTCCTTGGCTGCCCCTTCTAGGTTTATTGTTGCCCTCTTATATTCCCTCCAAAACTACACTAAAAAAATAAAGTTCCAATTTCATTCCCAACCAAGTTTGAACCCATGACCACTTAGTCACCATTCAAGTGTATAACCAATTCCACCAAGTCATGTTAGTGATACACTCCAATCATGATAAGCTTACAATACCAATTACATACTCATCCATATTATTAAATATCAATAATAAAACAACAACACACAACAAGCATACGTAGGACTAGAACCCAAGTCCTTTCACACAACCAAAGTACTCTCAACCACTTGAGCTAGTACTTTTCCACGACACATCAAACAATAATTAATGTCAAAAAGGCACTTTATACCCGCATTTATTAATTAATTAATTATTTAATAAATTAATTTTCATGGGTCTTACAAGTGTCGAGTGGGGCCGCTTGTATTAGATATTGGCATGATCTCTAAAGCACTCATGAATACTGGGCACGTGTATAGCCTAATAAGCGCAACACAGCGATAATAACAAGCATTGTGGGGGTGTATTGTGATTGATAAATCGCTAACACATATCAAGTGTCCTTGGTTCATATAGCTTGTTATACCAACTACAATGTGTGTTAAGTTTCTCAATCTAAGACTGGTTCATATAGCTTGCTATACCAGCACTGATGCATTACATCTTAATTGAGACCCCAAATTTTCTTTCTTTCTTTCTATTTCTTATCTTTTGCAATATATGGGGGATTGTAATATATGTATAATAATATTGCAAAAATAATAGCGTTGCAGTTGTTGCAACGTGAGCAAGCCTCCCTTCTTTTTAGGATAGTGCATGCTGTTGCAGCGAGATATCCTCCACATGTTGATCGCACATCCATATTTTATGGATATTATTTTCCACCCTAGGCTTTAGTTACAGAGCATGGATTTTTTAAATCCATTCATCACCTATAAATAGGAGCTTAAATCCTCTTCCAAAATAGAACCTTCTTCATCTCTCTTTTCCTTATTTTGTTCTTTTTCTCTCTTCTCTTTTATCTTGGGTTACTTGTTCTTTAAAGAGTTTATCTTGCAAGTTTCTGTTATACTTGGGATATATCCGAGATGTTCTTGTTGTATCTTGGGGGGTTTGCGTATATATTGCGGATAAATCCTTAAGAGTAGTGTTTTTACATGTCTCAAGAAATCCTTTTATTTTATGCTTTTATCAATTTTATGCAAACTTGCTAACATATTTGGACCAGCATATGTTGGTGTGCCTAAACGATTATTCCTTGGGATAATGATACAATGACATGATTTTTTGACCTCATTTTTACCCGCCTACGTGGCATCCTTTATTTTATTTTTTTAAAAGTGTGAATGCCATTTGAGGCAGACTGCAAACATAGGTAGTGTGGAGTGCACGCAGGTGAAAGACAAAGAAGATATTCAAAAAAATTAACTGACATGTTCGCGTAAAAGAAGAACAGTTTGCAGAGATGTTTTCCCTCCTTCTTCTACCACAAAGCTTCTTCTTCCACAAAGCTTATTCTCGTTATATTTGGTCTGGGTAGCAATTGGAGCGGAGAGCGGAGAAATCGAGAGTGGATTGGGTTGTTGGACGTCATTGGTTTGCTGGAAATTGGTTGGTACCGTTGGGCGCAAGGCTTGGTCGCAGGCTTCGTCACCGTATTTTTGCTTCATTGAAGCCCTTTCACACAATCAACGTTGGCCGCTAGGTTTTTGTCAGAAACCCCTCTTTGAAGCCTATTATTCCCGAAATGGTTAGTTGATGAAGGTAAGTGAATGTAAGCTTGTTATTCCATAGTCGAACGAGTAATCTGCATTTGAAATGATTTTTTTTAACAGGAATGTGCGGATGAATCACCCTGAAATTGGTGTTGAAGTTGTGTTCATTGTCATCTAATAGGGCTTTCGTAGTAGAATCATGAAATTTTTTGACTTCGTTGTTGGTACGTTCATCATTTACAATTGAACATGGTGTGTTTCGTTGTTGTTTAGGCGTAAGTATTTGTGCTCTTTGTTGTACATTTAAGATTGTATTTAATTAGTGGGGTTTTCTAATGGAGTATTTTGTGATTCCTTAATTTCTGAAGTGATTGTTTTTTTGAATGTAGTTCGTTGTTGATTGTTGGACATTGTATGATTATGATATTTAATAGGTTTGTTGATGAAGCATGGGTGGAAAGAGTAGAAAAGAGAAAGTCGTAGAAGAGGAACGAGTGAGTGTGTTGAATTAAGGTTTTGCATGCAAAATTTCAAATTATGATATGAATAGTTAATAATGCAGTGTCTTTTATTGATTTCATTGAAATGTACGATTATTTAATTTTGTGGACACAAAATATAATTTTCAAATGAATAATTTGTTGACGGATGCACACCGTTCATGTATTGGAGTGGCACCTTTCAAATGGTGTTTGGAGATGGAGAGATCCTTAGATATATGTACTCCTTTAATACAACAGATGGTTCGTCGATGGGATTCATATGAACAATGTTTTCATATCTACCAACGTCTTGTCCCCTTTGGCGTAGTTTATGTATGTATGAGCTTGGATTTGAATGTAGTTGGGGAAGACGTTGAGTTTGATGCTTATGGTTGTGGTTGTGTTGGTTCACTTTTTAGTTGTGAAAGTATAACAATCAAAGGTATTACTAAACTAATTAGTTGTACAATAGGTACTAAGCATAATGATGTTGACAATGTTTGTCGATTGTATATATTGTTGTGTTTTGTTGTCCTGTACTTTTCAAGAAATTCAAAATGTGTGTGTAACATTCCGTTTAGGATATTAGACAATATTGATATTTTGATGAACTACAATTGGGGTGGTGCAGTTCACACATTTTTGGTTAATGGACTAAGTCGTGCACATTTGGTCAATTGCAAGCAAAAAAATCAACATAACATAACCTTACCTAATTGCGTCGTGGTCTTATAGGTAATATGTTTTTATGTATTCTTTATTTTTGAGATTTAGTAATTATTGTTTTGTTTATATTTGATTCATTTATGTCTTATGTTGTAGATTTGGGCGTTTGAGCGACTTGGATTAGGCGGACCCAATAGGGAAATTGTTTTCCCAAAAATTTTGCGATGACCAAGTTTGAAGTTAAGGATAACAAGCATTGAGAGACTTTTGATTAAACTGAAGGTAATGGATTTTGTGATTTAAAAGTATTTATTTGGTTATATTCATTATTTTAACATCATTGATTATGTTGTTCTTGTTTTTTTAAAATATTTTTTAGGTTATTTGGGATTGGACATTAACGGTTGAATATAGATCAAATCCAATTGTTCGAGCTGCACTAAATATTGACGGTGAAGAAATCATTGAAGATGACGATGATAGTGCTAAATCTAATTTTGAGGATACTTGCATGAAGAAAGTGAAAATGAATGAAATGGAAATAATTGCCATTAAGAAGCAGCTGAAGATGTTGTAGGATGAAGTATTGTTACGTGGTAAATGGTCATCCCAAGAAGAGCCTAATGTTGGAGATGATAAGGCTAATATTTTTGAAGGAAGTGGAGAAAAACCTTATTGTTTTGATGATGCGACAAAAGGTAGTGGAGATAAAGTTCATGATGATGTTCACATGAGTAAGGATTTTGAAGCCTGTGGAGAGAAGGGTGTTAAGAAGGCACAAGTTAAACAAGAATATACTCTATTTAAAGTAGTAATTGTTAACTTTGATGGATATCATTACGAGACTACTGAGTTTGTTCCAACAGTAGCAATAAGTGAACCCATTCAAGTTCATTGTAATTCATTGGGTGTGGATGCGATGAAATTGTACATGACGTTGAGTCGTCTTGATTGTCCTTATCGGTACACCATTTCTTTTACTGATATAAGCTTCATTTACTTTATTTAAATTATTAATAGTCATTAATTTTATTTTGTAGTGTTGTTTGTAATATAAAGGGTCAAATATTGACGACCCCTGATTGTATGGGTTTTCGACCAACGGGTCACGTATGCAACATGGTAATAGCCTAAATTACGTCTTGATGTTAGTAATTAAGTTATAATGTACAATAATTTAATTGTAGACTAATGTGTTGTTGTAGGCTATATTGTTTGCAACAAATATTCTTATGTATAATGAAAGAAAGTTGCATCAACGGCTGTAAAGAATCTCAATGAATCTCATGTACACGGTATTATTATCATATTTAGTTGAACTTGATATATTCATAAAAATTCTTTAAAATTGACAAAGTGCTTTGTCCAATGCAGAATTTTGTTCTACATGACAACAATAAAAGAGTTGCAAACAAACGTGTTTGGAAATTAAGCGACTACAATATGTTTTTGTGTAGCTAGTTGGTTGCCATGCAAGATATCCTTAGCGTTGATTTTGTATAAATTTTATTAGTCTTGTATATTCCGTTGTTGTTGCCATGGAAGTTGGTCCATTTTGTTATTTATGTATGACAAACAAATAAATTTTGTATGTGCTTTTTAGTTGTTTGCTTCAATTTTCCATGATGATCATTGGTGGTGTTAGTGTGTGAACTGTAAGACAATGAAATTTTTTGTGTTTGATTCCCTTGGACATGGTAGAAAGAACCGCACAAGGATAGACAATTGTATTGTAAGTTGAAATTGTATATCTTTATTACATTTTGAATTTCCTATACTATTTCCCATAATATGTCCAACTTATATTGCAGGCCCGTAACATGAAATTGTTTTTCTCTATGTTATTAAACTATGATTCGGACAGCAAACCATCTTTTGAAGTGCAGACTGTGGACACTCCAATTCAACCTAACGAGTTACTTTTTATATGTTATTTGTTAATCAGTGGAATTTACCATACCTTAAGGAAGTCTGAATTTACCATGTCTTATATATCTTTGTTTTCATTATTTGATTTTGCAGTCATGATTGTGGGGTCCTTGTATTGAAATTTATAAAGATGTGGGACAGTGTAACCAGATTCGACGGCAAAACTATGTTTGAATACACTACTGTAAGTTTAGATATATAATAGGTGTTTATCTTTGAAGTGTTTATCTTTGAACATCATATTTGGTAACATTATCGTGTTGTTGTTTTTAGAAAGAGCTGCAATTAATGAGGCAGAAATTCGTTTGTGATTGGGTTTTACATGAAGATAATGATAACATGGATGATGTTATTCAACACTATGATATGCTCATTAAGAAATAGCTGTTGTAAATGGAGAAGTTCATGGTTTTGCATACCACATAATTTTGTGACTATACTGTTTTGGAGACTAAGGTTATGAATGTGGGCATATCCTTGATCGAATGCAAGAACATGGTTTTTGAGAAATAGGATGCACAGAAAAGTATATATGTATAGTTAGAATGAATTAGACGCAGGAAATGAATGTACTTATTGTATATGTTGTTCGCAAACCTTGGATGAAATAGACACTAATATTTGCTCAGGAATATATATGCCATATTAATGCATTTGAATTTGATTCGAAAATATTATTTGAGTTGCAATCTGTCCGAAATTTGTCCATAATGTTAACAATTGCATTCAATGCTTTGATAACATTTATTCGAAACTATGATTTTACATTGTCCAGTGAAATGTGTGCTAAATTTATGATTGTCTGCACAAATATATTGGTAACTTATTGAGGACAAACCAAATTGTTTGCCAAGCCAGATTTGAAAGTGAAAAATCGAATTGTTTTGTAGTGTTTGTACTAAATGTATCATTCAAAAAGACAGTTATTTAGGCACAAGAATATGTATATTTTTACTAAGTCTATTGTTGAATAATTTTTTGAAGTTAATTGGTTACTACATTGATAGGTTTATTGATGATTTCATGTTAATCCAACCATTTCAATCTGATTGACATTGATGGCAAACGAAATCTATTGTGAAGACAGACCTGAAAGAGAGTTTCAGTAGTCCTTGTACTAAATCTACACTTCAAAAAAGACAGTTATACAGGCAGTAGATTATACTTAATTTTACGAACACAAATGTTGGCTATTTTTTCTTAATTCAATTTTAGTGACTTGAGTGAGATGTTTATTGATGATTCTACGTTAATCCAAACATCTGAATATGTTTTGCATTGGGTGCATACCAATTTTTTTTGTAAACAGACACTTGAAAAACACTTTCAGTACTCGTTGTACTAAATCTACTCTTCGAAAAGACAGTTATTCAGGCAGTAGAATATGCTTAATTTTACGAGCACAAATGTTGTTAATTTTTTGTAAGTTCAATTTTAGTGACTTGATTGAGAGGTTTATTGATGATTTTACATTAATCCAAACATTTGAATTTGTTTTGCATTTGGTACATACCAATTTTTTTTGTAAAAAGACACTTGAAAAACACTTTTAGTACTCCTTATACTAAATCTACACTTCAAAAAGACAATTATATAACAAAAATAATATACTTAATTTTACAAACATAAATATTGTGAATTCTTTTTAATTTCATTTTCAGTGACTTGATTGAGAGGTTTATTGATGATATTACGTTAATCCAAACATTTCAATCTGGTTTGCATTAGGTGCATACCACTTTTTTTGTAAAAAGACAGTTGAAAAACACTTTCAGTACTCCTTGTACTAAATCTATACTTCAAAAAGATAATTATACAGCTAGAAGAATATACCTAACTTTATGAACACAAATGTTGGGTATTTTTTTAAGTTCATTGTTAGTCACAGTAGAAAAATACATATAATTTAGAACATCAATATAGATCTTTATAATTATTGTGAGACAGTGGGTACAAAAAATACTTGTTATGACATAAGGTGAACAAACTAGGACTTTATTCACCAAATAACAGAAATATCTTATTTAACAAAGAACTTTAACAACATACGTTACATCACATATAAATGTTTCAACATCTTAGTTACTCGTCACATAAACATTTATTGACAAAGACTGTAATGAATTCATCAGCATCAACGTGATCCACTTGAAAGAACACACGATCTCCTTCTTTCAATTGATGGTGATTGCAAAATTCCTTCCAGCCCTTCCTAATATTGGTGGACCTAGGTGAATCTGAAATTAAAAGTTTGAATACCACAACAGTGGTAGGCCCACTCAAAACGATCTAATTGATATGCTTGCATCTAATCAAGGTACCAAATTTGATGTTAAGGTCCTGGTTGGCAGAAATCATCAAAAAATGTTCATTTTCCCAATTAATGTGACCTTAATATTAATGAAAATAATATTCATGAAAATGACATATACCAGATGAGAGTCTCGACTTTGATATTTGGTCAACCTCACACAAAAGATTGTATCATGAAACTCAGTGGTGGCATGGTGCAAATACCTCTGTATGCTAAGTTCAGTACATGTCCCTAGAAAGACAGTGATTTCAAAACGGTTGTTCCCTGTATAATGGAATTGGACATAATAGTCACCGGAAATGTGAAAATCTCTCCTAATGTCCATCCACCCATGAGTGATTTTGGGACACTCGACATCCATGTTATAGGTCACAAAGTGGATTTGGCCTTTGTTGTCGACTAACTCCCATTCCTCAACCAGTTCATCCTCGAAAGCAATCGCAAAATGGTGATCAATATATGCAACGTTGTAATTTTAAAAAACAACAGTGATGCCAATTGGAAACACAATATTTGTGCATAAAAACATTAATTTATGGGTCCTTAAGTGTACTTACCACATAGGCCACGTGAATTGTGTTGAATGTCCATAATATATTGATGCTTTCCGTGGATGCCATTTCTGAACAAGAATGTGGGTCCATAAGTAATGTAAAAACAAAAAGAGATAGCGAGATGAGTTCCCACAGTGTGCGTAAGGAGTAGTTGAATTCCCCAAAGTCCATACGAAACACATTAAATAGACAAATTAACGAGCATTGAATGAGTTAAAACGGATGATCGCATTTAAATTTGTTAGGTGGCAATTGTTGTGGTTGAACAAAACAATTGTGCACAATATTGAACGTCATTATGACGTTTGGTTTCCAATGCAGTGCTCCATTCTATTGGTTCAATTGGAAACACAAATGGTGGCATTATGCCATATTAATTAATTTAAATATTTCAATCCCACTGACAAACATTCAATTAAGGTATTACGTTGCCTTAATATTTTTTATCACAACAAACACAACTTTGATGGACATATTGATGATTTTTTTACAAAAGTAAATAAAGAACTAACTAAAGATAATCCAATCTGGTTCTTCGTGATAATCCTCATATTAATTAATTTAAATATTTCAATCCCACTGACAAACATTCAATTAAGGTCTTAAATTGTCTTAATATTTTTTATCACAACAAACACAACTTTGATGGACATATTGATGATTTTTTACAAAAGTAAATAAAGAGCTAACTAAAGATAATCCAATCTGGTTCTTTGTGATAATCCTTCTATAGCATTCTTATACAACCAAGGTTGGATATCTTCGAAATATTCTTGTGGTGTTGGTGGACGTATGTCCCTTGTTTGTATGAACAATTCTATGTTAGTCGAAGTGTGTGGACGTATGACATGTTTACTTATACGTTGGACATCCTTCCACCTTTGAATCATTTGGACTACATCGCAATCACATTTGATTTCAACTATATCATGAAACAAGCAATTCTTCATTACTTTAATCGCGCGATGGTAGCTAATTTCAGTGACTTCTTCATTACTATATACGTTGGACATCCTTACACCTTTGAATCATTTGGACTACATCGCAATCACATTTGATTTCAACTATATCATGAAACAAGCAATTCTTCATTACTTTAACCGCGCGACGGTAGCTAATTTCAGTGACTTCTTTCTGACCTCCGCACCTAATTCCATGTGAGATTTTGTCCAATAGGTGAACGAATGTGCAGTCGTGGGGGATGGGTATGTACACAACTACATTGAATCTGAACATTAGATTGTGTCCGTATAGGCACTCCAATATAGTTGCCCAATTTAGATGTTCGTCAAAATAAAGTATCATTCTCCTACGCTATTTCTCTTTAACGTCTAATGTAGAACAATGTGGTGTCCTATGTTATAGACGAAGTATTTTACCTGGTGACCTTGTGAAGGTGACAAAAAGTTCAATAATCGTGTTAATTGGAAATGTGGGCTTACTCAACATCATTGTGATAACTTCGTCATTAGTAGATAAGTCAACAACACTATAAATTACACACAAATTTTCATTCATCGTTGGTTTCTGGAAACATAATTTGTTAATGTTATTACCATATGGTATGTGCAAACATTGACAAACTTTCTCCTTCAAACTGCGTAATGTGGTGTTGTATGCAATTTAGAATAGAATTGGAGTTGGACCTTGAAAGTGAACATCATCTTCACATTCTTTCATTTCTCCATTTGTGTAAATTGCTACCAGATAAGAGTTTGAAATATCTTCGCCACCATCAACACTTTACTAGTCTTCAATCTTGTCGAATTCTTTTTTTTCACAAAATGATCTACTAACACAAAAGGCAAACAATATCAATGTACAATAATATTTTGAACAATTGGACAAGTTAATTTGATAAGTTTCAAACAAGCTACATGTGGGTACAATAGCAATGCTGGATAGTGAATGCATTCAATTTGTTGCTTCTATTTGTAGGCTGAGATTATTTATTTTGTTTTTAAAGATTAAACGTTGTAAAAGACAATATTGTCCTTCATTAACTTATTGCAGAAATAAAGTTATCCACCACCTTTATTTCGCACCTACCTTATGTCTTTGTTTCATTGCCTGAAGTGGTGTCTACTCCCCTTCCACCAATGCTTCATACTCCATGAACCATGAATGATTTCGACAACCAGCTTCACCAAGATGCACATAAATGCACATCTAATGCACCTGCACAGCATGGCGTAACTTGTCAGGTTTACAGAGGGGGTTTCACTAGGGAGATACAACACACCAATGAGATCTGAGCCTAACCACATAAGACACTGACACCACTCTCAACCCAAAACCTTAAGGCAATAGGTTTATGGGTCTTGATCCTTATATAGT
>Ga0209389_1002215_pt1 | contig 14647 bp, 6 predicted proteins | sample CowpearedBW_FD_187526 | JGI IMG/M metagenome (GOLD analysis project Ga0209389, IMG submission 187526) | Root nodule microbial communities of legume samples collected from California, USA - Cow pea red BW (SPAdes) (version 2) | ecosystem: Host-associated > Plants > Roots > Nodule | place: USA...
TTTTTGCCATGTGTCAAACCCTTGATGTGACACGTGGCATTGTCAGTGACACGTGGCAAGGTATCGTCACGTGTCAAGGTACCTGGCAAGTGTCATTGTCTTCATTTCAACTTAGTCCCCACATGTGTCTATTTATTTCAATTTAGTACCCATATATGTTTATTTGTTTCAATTTAGTACCCAATTTATTTGTTTGAATTTTATTCAAATATTTTTTTTAAATGGAGAAATATTGTATCTCTTTTAAGACAAAATTTATTATTTATATAAATGTTATAGTGATATTTGTTACTAAAAATGAGTTATAAAATTAAGTATTGAAATTTATATTAAAGTTAATAGTAAAAGTCATGAATAACATATTTGTAAGTCATTTTTAATAAAAAATATAAATATAACATTTATATAAATAATAAATTTGGTTTTAAGGGAGACACAATATTTCTCTATTTTGTAAAAAATTATTCAAACAAAATTAAAACAAATAAATTGGGTACTAAATTGAAACCAATAAATATATATGGGTACTAAATTGAAACAAATAGACACATGTAGGGACTAGGTTGAAATGAAGACAATGACACTTGTCAGGTACCTTGACACGTGGCGATACCTTGCCATGTGTCACATCAAGGATTTGACACGTGGCAAAATTTTTTTTTAAAAAAAATTAAAAAAAAATTAAAAAAAAAAATAAAAATTCAAAAAAAATTCAAAAAAATTCAAAAAAAATTAAAAAAAATTAAAAAATAAAAAAATCCAGAGGCTAACACGTGGCAAGGTAGTTAACGCCGTTTGTGTAGACTTAACGGAGGGTACTACATTGATGCAATAATCAAAATTGGGTACTAAATTGAGACAAAGTTCAAAGTGGGTACCATTTTAAAATTTTCGAACCAAAATGGGTATGATCCGAGTAATTAAGCCAATCATTTAAAACAAAAAGCCCTAACTTCCTTTACTTGGAATAAGCTAGTATAGGACCTTGACACCAACCACGGACACAACAACTTTAGGAATATGCTTAGAAGCTGGAAAAACAACGAAACAGATCACAAGATAAGCTCGCTACAGAACCTTAGCTGTGAAAATACGAAAATATACTAAGGGGGAAGTGGTATGAGTCAGAGAGTAACTTACACGGGGAAAGAATAAACTTGAGCGGACTTGACGGAGGTTGGAGATCAAACCCTAGCAAAGGGTTGTGATTGCTCTAAAGGGGATGGAAGAACTATTTCTGCAAAGTGAATGGGATGAAAGTGTTAGGGCAGACTTAGGGTATGTTTTCCCTTTGGGTCAGCCTTAGGCCCAACCGATTAAAGGCAGCCCTTAACATAAGGGGTTAGAATTTAAGTGGGCCTTACATTTATAATTTGATATAAAACTCCAACCAGGCATTACCAAAATCGCAGAACTCCACGAAATAGAACAATTGACCAAGCCAGTTCGTGTCGCCTGGTGGGCAGCGCATAGCCATCAGGCGGTTCATGGAGAAAACCCAGAAACTGGGTTCTAAAGCTTAAGTCGCCCTACGGGTCATCAACGCCGCTAGGCAATTTCTGGAAATTTCCAGAAACACGAGCCTTTTACGCATTTTTAACAAGATTCAAGGCACCCATGCATATAAATCAATCCAGAATGGTACAGTTCATAATGAAGCACGTAATAGAGCTCCCTTAACCTGGATGTTTTTCCCGCACCAATTCTCTTCTAAAGTCCCTTTTTGATTCAAATTGGTTCCACGTCCTCTCAAAATAATCACACAATTGACATACATAAGACTCGAATCCAAGTACTCTCAACACAATCAAGTACTCTCAACCATTTGAGCTAGTACTATTCCACGTCATAAAAGTTAGCCTTAAATGTCATAAAGGCTCTACTACCTGTATTTATTAATTAATTAATTATTTATTTAATTATTTAAATTCTCTAGGTCTTACATGTATGAATATTATATATATATATATATATATGTGTGTGTGTGTGTGTGTATATGTTTATATGTTAGCTCACACTATCTGCTTGTGTTTGGTGATGATCGTGTAATGTGTTACATGGGAGCAGATGATGTTGTCGGTGGTTCTTCTGAGGCATAACATCAAAAAGGGGCTAGCGAGGAAAAACTTTTACGGGGTTTTATTATTTATGGATTTTGGATTTTGTAAACATTTACTTTTAACAGATTATGGGATGTAATAGGCAATTATAAATTGTGGTTTTGAATTATTACGATAATAAATGTTTTAAATTTTCCCGCGTTTTGGGAAAAGATAGTATAATAAATGAGGTTTTATTTCTATATTCTATTTTATTTATTTAAAATTAGTAATATCCGACCGTGATGTTACATTGTGCTGATTTGATTATTGTATGATTCAAGAGTCATTGTGTGGTATTTTTGCATACTTTGAAAGTGTAATATGGTGAACTCTGGAAATCTTTTGAAATAGTGCAAAGTCAAGCTCGGGTTGCCTTGACTAACTGGATGTAGCTTAGGTTTGAGTGAACGAGTATAAAAATCTTGTGCATTGCTCTTTTCTCTAACCTTTATCTCTTGTATTACATTTTAAAGTTTAAAGAATTTTGATTTGAATAATCATTTTGACATTCTTGTGTGATATGGCATTATCTGTAGCTTTTCTCATGTTTGTCTAACTTATTTGAACCTATCTTGATTGATCTTTCATAATGTCCTGACTTAAATCACAAATTTGCATTTATGTATTTTTCCCAATTTTTCAGACGATTATTTTTGTGATTTAATATGTTGCTTCTATCAGTATTGTATCCGTTTAATGAAATCACTCAAATATCTTTGTTTTTAATCGATTGAAAGTGTCAAGTCTAGGAGTGTTTGCATCCATACTTGGTGGTTGATTTGATTCAATTGAAAACTGCTTTAGGCTTTTAAAAGTCACCATATTTTTTAACTAGCCCATTCAATCCCCCTTCTTAACATTTCAACCATTTCAATACTTACACTAAATTCTGAATGTTCGTGCCACATTCATAATATGTTGTTGTTTTCTTTCCACTCTCTCATTTTGTTATGTAATAGTTGCATAATATGTCTTATAAGTGTATAGAACGCATTAATTTTACATATAATTTGACACTTATCATGCTTTAATTGATCATATTTTATAAGAAAACAACCTTTTTTGCTTTAGATTACAGAATGAAGAGTAGAGAAGTAAGAAAATAAGAAAATCGATGTCTTTGTGATTTTTTTTGTAGATATTTCCAAAGAATTTAAGGATGTGCAACTTAAGCCCCAAAAACGGTGTTGAGGGCTACAAAGGCGATTAAGGAAATACTCATGAGGAAGAAACCTTAAGCACCTGCTTGAGGAAAGGTAGTTACTGCTCGAGCCCCAAAATGTGTTGTTGAGTGCTAAGAAAGGTGGTTTCGAAAGATATGGAATCTAAGTTTTGCAGTTGAGCCACAAGATGACATTAAGCACTTAAGGCGGTTAAGAGAAAACCTTACATAGAGGAAAAACTCTGTGACTGAGTGCCAAAGCTGAAGTTGAGTATTGCTCTGAACATTTTATAAATACATACTTCATCTCCTTATTTTAAGCATTGAGTGGAGAATTAAACATGTAATAGGAGAATAGGAATACAATATTGGAGGCTCAAAGGATATACTTTGATTGTAAATCTTTTGTTTACATGTTGTTGGAATTGTGTCTTAATATAATTATTTAATTGATTTGCATGCAACTGCTTTTAGACTAATTAGTTACACGAGATGTCTACCGATCAATCATATTGAATGTCCACAATAGACATAACCAATCAAGCTATAAGTCCGTCTAGCCCTTAGTTATTTCATCGGTGCCCTTAGTTATTTCATCGGCCAGTCTATACATATCACTTGCCAAAAGAATAAGTAACTAAAATATATGACACACCTTTCGTTGTATTGCGTTGGAATTGAATTTTACTTATTGAAGTTTGGACTTAAAATATTTTGGGTTTTCTTAAACAGATTCTCTACCTTGATTAAAACAAATATTAATTATTATTTGCACTAATTAAAATCATAAACAAATTTAATATGCCCTTTGATATAACATTAATAAAAGAGGCTCGTATATAAATTTATAAATAAGGAAATATTGAACTAAAAAAAAATCTTAAATAATGATCAAATTTAGTGATAAAAAATAATTAGTCATTATAGTGACCAATTTATATACTAATTTATAAACTAAAAATTATTGGTAACTAAACTGGTTTCAAAAAATTATAATTGATTTATAAATTAGTAACGAAAATAGTTTCTATTGGTCTTCAAATTGGTCCCTAACATTGAGATTCCATATAAATTAGTAACGAAAATAGTTTCTATTGGTCTTCAAATTGGTCCCTAACATTGATTTATAAATTAGTAACGAAAATAGTTTCTATTGGTCTTTAGTTTAATCTTTGTGCTTGCCGTTAGGGTTCCTCGTAATAATCTCGTGCTCCCTCTTTATTGAGATTTTCAGCTCTTAAACCTGCTTCTGGAGCTGTAGTGCTCATTTGCTTAAGTGTCGGAACTTTCCGCTAGCTTATTTCAAGGTAAGGGAAGCTAGGGTTTCGAGTTTTAAATCATTTTTGGCCTATTTTAAGTCTTCTTGGTGTTTGTATAGATTATACGTTGTTGTGAATATGTGGGATGCCTTGCGTGGTTGTTTGAGTGTGGAAATGTGATTGTTGCAGGTGAGAATAGGGACGAGAACTGATAATCTCGCCCAGGCGAGCCAGGCTCACCTAAGCGAGACAGGCAGAGGCTCGCCTAGGCCTTCTACGCGAACTGTCGCTCAGACGGGTCATCCTTGTTTTGAGCGAGTTGATGCATCACTTAGGCGAGGAGAGCTTGCCTAAGCGAGCTAGTGCGAATGCTCCCTGTTCCTCTTTTCGAGCTCTCGCCTAGGCGAAGGGAGCTCACCTGAGCAAGAGTCCCTCTCGCCTGAGCGATACCCTTCAGCCTGAGCGAATAGCTAGGTGAAAGTGTGTCCTGGTTTGATGTTATCTCTGTTCTTGGATGTTTGACATGTATTTGATTGAGTTATTATATAATGGCATGAGATGAATGAATATGCATGTGTGAGAGGGTGTATGAGATGTGAATGATGAACTTGGATAATTCTTGGTATGAAACGAAACATGAAATGGTTGGTTATGAAAATGACATTGTATTGATATGAAATAAAATTCTATATTCATGGATTGAATATGATGAGTTGGGTATGGATTTGATATGAGATATGGAATGATTCATGGGTAAGAAGTGATGAATTTTGACATGGTATTGGCATGAGGTACAATTCTATATTGGTGGATTTGGGAAGGATGAGTTGTTATTGATTCAACATGGAATATGAATGAGGAATGGTTATAAAGGTTGGTATGAGACTTATATGTGTGGTAAATATTACTTTATTGATTGAGTATGTTTGGTCTGTGTCAGTGCGTAATTCCATGAGCCTTTAGGTGAGACCTCATGGCAGTGCTTCAGTGGTCGGGACGTAATTCCATGACCCCTGTTAGTGGGAGTTCATGGTGGTGCCCCATCTATATAATTTTGTAAGGATTCAAGGTAATGTTGCATCCTGACACTTTAAGGAGTCAATTAGTCTCACTTAGTGTGGACTAACTCTTGTGGTTAGAGTAGCAGGAGGCCTGAAACTCACTAAGGGCTAACCTTGTGTGTGGGGATTGAGACATTGTAACACTTGTAATACTTAGCTTGGGGGTGAGCAGCTCGGGGGTGAGCAGAGATATCTACCACAAGTGTAAGCATCCGTTGAATCCGACCAGATTATATGTATCTGGAGGAGTCGTGTCGAGTCTAGTGTATTGCTTGAGGAGTCATAACATGTTTAGATGACATATACTACTTGGATTGTGAAATAGCATGTGATTGCATGATAAATTGTTTTCTACTCTAGCTTACCCTTTGTTTGTTTGATTGCTTTGTATGTTGTTCTTCTACTTTTGCGATGATCATTAATTTATTGATGGGAGCAGATGCAAGAGGTACTCGAGGTCAACAAGGAAGAGATGATTCCGCTGCATAGTCTACCTGGGCTGGACTTTATTTGGGTTTTTCTTTAGGGCTATGGCCCTTGTACTAGTCTGTCCTTTAAATTCCTATATGATATTGTAGTATTGAAACTTGGATTTCATTGTTATAAACAATTTAGCCTAATTATTATATAATATTATCCATAAGTCAAAATTAAACTTAAATAATATACTACCAAATGTGTAACATTCAACGCGTTAATTATCTTATGCCATTTATATTCTTTTTTATGTTCTAAATGTATAATTATATTAAATATTAAATACTTAGAGAACGAATTGTATCATCCATAATAAACTATTTAACTCATGCAAAATAGTTTTTAGTAAAATATATTTATGTAAAATATTCAAACATGCCACCAAATGTAAATTCTCAACAAAACATTTTTTGAAATGACTATGAAACAGCACGTAGTAGTATATATCCTATCATCCACCGTCTTTGATGAAAATTTAGTTCATACATGCATAAGTATGTAATATCTACAATTTTTATAAATATATTTACCGACATTTGTTCGTATTTATGAATATTTATCGAAATATAAACTTTGAAATAAAAACCAACTTTTATATATATATATATATATATATATATATATATATATATATATATATATGTATATATAATATTAAAGTGATTTCAAATTATTGGCACTCATGTAATAGAATGTTTCGATTTAAGTTGTTGAAGTTGAATTTTGTCAAGAAAATTAGGTTAAACTCTTGTAGAGAGACTCTTGCTATCACAATAATTCTATTTAGCTCAAGAAAATTGCCTCTCCTGAAAAATGATATTGTTTTATCTAAAAGAAATTGGTCTCAATCAAATGGTGATACAAGTACTTCATCACCACCTCCATTTTGTTAGCAAAAATGAATAAATAACTAATCATTTATTGTGTAAATTCTCCTTAAATTATTTATTATCTTTAGTAATTACATTTGGCATTGGTAAGAGAAATTTTATCATCTATTAATTAATGGTGTAACTACTTTGAGCTAAATCAATAAACAATAATTTTTTTTATATTGAAAAGAGAATACATCTTTTATGGTATTAATCATTGCTTAAAAAAAATAGTTATTTTTAAAATATTTGTTGAAACCCTAATACAGGGGTGGACAATAGTAGTAGGTTAGGCCAAAAAAATTAACAATTCTACATTAAAACTAAACTCTTATATTGTATGGAAATTCTATATTTTTGTAATTGTTGTGACGAAGAATAGCAAATTAAATAATAAATAGTTGCATTCATGGGTTGGGTTGAGATTCATACATATCATGCAATGCTATGCAAGTGCAACACAAAGGGTCAAAATTGAAAAGCAACGTTCGGATTGAAAAATAGAGAGAGAAAGAGAAAGTGGCACAAAAACAAAAGAGAAGAAGGATCATAAAAACCTTCCCATTTGCTTCCAAATACTATACTCCTTCCTTCCAAAGCAACGACACTCTTTGGAACCAATTCGCCGTTCTCTCTCTCTCTCTGCATCTCTTCAACAAGTCTCAGATTCTTTCCCTATTTATCTCGCCGCCATTGTCAATGCCGGCGGCCTCTCCGTGTGCGCCGCTGCTATAGCCGGAGATTCTGCGGCGGAGATTCTCGCGGCGGTTCCGTCGGATTTTTCTAGGGTTTTCTGATCGTTCGGTTTGCGCTCCGTGGCATCAACGCCCTAATGCCTCCGCCGCGCCGACGCGGAGCGAACAAGGCGAAGGCCAATGGTCACTTGAGGTTGGGCGATCTTGTGCTCGCTAAGGTTAAGGGATTCCCGTATTGGCCTGCCATGGTGCGCTGTCGATTATCGAACTTTATTTTGCGGATTTTCTTTTTCGAATTTTTTGTATATTTTTCAAATCTCTGTTATTCGATTCCGCACGGATGGGTGTAGTTTCGAGAAATTTTTCGTTTGAGGGGTTTTTGCATTCTTGGTAGGGATTTTCTTTTCTTTGAGTGGGTGCACGTGCTTTTCATTTTCTTGGTACTTCGATTGATCTCTGATTTTTGTTTTCTCGTTATATAATTTGTAGGAGTGTTATGATTATGCTTCATCTCTCTGTTTTTGGTGATTTTTCTGTATTGTTAAATTGTTAACTAACTTGCCGTTGATGTTGAATTTTCGCTTATTAGTTAATGCCGAGGTTACTGATTTTGTTTATTCTGTATCTTCAGATAAGCAGGCCTGAAGATTGGGATAAACCCCCTGATCCAAAGAAGTATTTTGTTCAATTTTTTGGGACCAAAGAAATGTGAGTCTCTTATTTTAATTCAAGCATTATAGTTTACCACATGGTTTTAAAGTGTAGTTGCGGCCCATTGTGGCCAATGTGGTTCGCAATAGCCCCTAAAGCTGTTGTGGCTACCACCGTAGCTGAGGCATTGCAGCCACATCATGCAATGTAGTCCACAATTTTAGCAATTTTAAACATTACATTAACAACGTGTGAACAGATAGGTTGTGAAGTTATTTAGTGGATGTTCATAAACTCTTCAGTCGCTGATAATGGCTAGGTTGTCAAGTAATTGAATGAACGTTGGCATATTAATAGAAAGGCCAGACTGATGTCATGAAGCCTCCCACTCACATAGGGCAGGTCCACTATGTTGGTCTATAGTAGAGGCAACCTTACCTGATTCCATGATCCGAACTTGTGGTCTCTGGGTCACATAGAGCTAATTCCAAATGTTGCACTCAGGCTCTCCGTAATGATGAAAAAGAGAAAAATGGTTATCATATGTATTAGCACAGGAGTAATAATAAATGTTAGTGGACAGTAATGTTGTTCAGAGCTGGAAAAGTAATACAAATGACTACTGGAGTTTGGAACTAACATCCTGACACTTTTTGGCTCACAGTTTGTCAAGTGGCTGTCTATTCTAATCCCTTTTGGTTATGATTATTGCTGGATGAAGCCCAAATACACAATTCTGCCACACTAGAAAACTAGAACACCCTAGATTTTCTATGGCCTAGATATGTTAACACAAGTTCATTAGAAAACTATATATTTTCCATATATGCACAATGCTTGTGAAAAGACATTTATCATTTCTCATTAATGCATGACCATATCAGTAGATGATAATCACAATCTACAAAAGGATGCTTGTGATCATTAAAAAAAATTTAGCCCATACTCCTACCCGTATCAAAATATATTATTTGTTCAATAGACATGTCCCCAAAGAGTTGTTCCAAGCAGTAGCATCTTGTAAGAGAGGAGGAAAGAAATTGATGGATACTATTAGTAGTTAGGTGTGTGCTAATTAGGTTAGTTGGGCAGGGTGAGACGGTAGAAGAAACAAGGCATATAGCATATATATATAATAGAATCAAGAGCTTCAATCTCAATAACTTTCAGAGTTTGGGTTTGAGCCTAATTGAACCCCAAAATTTAGCTCATGAGATGAGGGTTGCTCCTCACTTACATGCACTAGTTTGGGAAAATCTCTACTCAGTGTGAGATCTTCAACACAACTCAACTTTACCTTTTAATTTTGATGCTTTAGACTTGTTTTGATATGCTACTATGTGCAAGTGTGGGCAGCACTAGCTTTTATTTTATATTTTAAATTAAATTACTGTTTTAATTTAAGAGCACTTATTTTTCCATCTTCTATTTCCTTTTTGAGTTATTTTCTGTCAACAGCAAATGTGACTCATTTGAAAAACATGGCAACCCTCCCTTGCTTAAGTCTTAAGCACACAAATAGGACAGTAGTTGTGTATATACAAGGTCAAGTAATTTGTTTTTTTCCAAATACCTGAGTAATTTGTTTTTATGATATCTATTATGCTACTTATTTTACATTACTGTTTGTTGTTTAATTAGACTGATAGTCTTGCTTTTATCTTCTTACATTGTGCCTTTTCTTTTGTAGAGCTTTTGTTGCCCCTGCGGATATTCAGGTATTCACCAATGAGACTAAAACTAAGTTGTCTGCTCGGTGTCAAGGAAAGACAAAGTATTTCACCAAAGCCGTGAAGGAAATCTGTGCAGCATTTGAGGAGTTAGAGAAACAGAAAGCTAGTGGTTTGAAAGAGGACACTGATGATTCACATATAGGTTCGGGAACTCCTGTTGTTGGGGTATTGGCTCACCCAAAGGATGCCACAGATGCTGTGGTACTCAATGTAGAAAAAACTGACACATATGTGGGAGATGTTGGCTCAAATTTGGAGCAATGTACACAGAAATGTGAAGAAAGTGGTAGCCAAGATGCAAAACCTTCTCTATCTGGTCATCCAATTGACGGTTCGTCTCCAGTGTTGTCTCCTGTGATTGAAAGTAAACCATTAATTGGTGAAGAACTGAATAACCACAGTAGCAAATCTGGCCTGGACAAACAATCATGTCGTAAAGTTGAAGACTCTGATATTGAGAATGTGTGCAATGTTAATGACTTAAAGCAAGCTGATTATGTACAGAGTGTTTCTACAAATGGGAACAACTCAAGAAAGATTGTTAGTGGCTCAAGAAGAAGCAAGATTGCAGATGATAGGAAAAGAAGTGGTGAAATTAGTAGAGCAGTTTTGAAAGATGAAAGTTGTGCAGGTTATGCTGGTTTTTCCAGGTCTGGAGAGAAATCGAAAGATAAAAAAAAGGGGAAAGATTCATTTTCTGTTAGGTCAGATTCTCTAGATGCTCCAAAATCAGACACTGATATTAACGGTGGAAGTAAAAATAAGAACTTGCTGAAAGTTAAAACAAGTCTTAAGGTTAAAAAAGAGTTACAAGAGAGCTTTGAATGTTCTGAGGCCGAGAGAAAAAAACCTCTTAAGCATAACAAAACCCAAGTTCATGGAAAACGTAATTTGGGAACAAATGAAACCTCACATGCTACCAAGAAGTTGAAGTTTATGGATAACAAAGACAACAAGACTTCAAAGTCTCTCTCGGAAGATGGAAATAGTGTTTTGCCTAGCTCTCCTGACAAAGAATTCAAACAAATAGAGCTGAAAAGGTCTACATCACGTTTGAAATCAGAAAAAGGTTTGCCATCAAGGGGTCAGATCAGCATTGTAGGTTCTGATGATTCTGTTGGTGAATTACTGCCTGAGACAAAACGTCGTACCCAAGTCCCGCAAGCTATGCCTGATTCTGCTAGTGTTTCATCTGGTGGACATACAGAGATAAGTTCTCTTGGTTCGAAAGGTGACACAAATAATGTTGCAATTAAGCAAGTAAAGAGGAGACGAAGAGCTGTTTGCGTTTCTGATGATGATGATGATGATGAACCCAAGACTCCTGTTCATGGAGGAGCTGCTAAAGATATTAAATCAACTTCTTTTGTTTCAGAGGTTATGAAGAGCAGTGATACACTGCTAGAAAACACTGATGTTACTCAGCTGGCTACCAAAAACCTTAGTGCACTTGATGATATCCATTTTAAAGAATCCACTTCTGAATTACATAATGACAATTTGTCTATTGGGCATCCTCAAAAAGAGACTGATGAAGCTACTGTTCAATTACCTCATAGTCCTTGGAGATTAGGTTCAAAGCAACATCCTCCCAAGGTGGTGGATAAATTGAGGTCCATCTCTCCTGTAAATTCACCTCGTTCTCTTCATACAACAAAGTCAAATGCTGAGCAAAATAAATCTTCCAAACGTATGCTTCAAGTTTCCAGTAATTCTACACATAAGAAAGTTGATAACGGGTTTTCAAAGAATTTAAATAGCATCAGCTCTTCACCGAGTCAGATCACTACTCATAAAAAGAAGCCTGCATCTTCAGCTGAAACTTCTAAAACTACTCCAAAGGCATTATCACAGGCAGTTGAAGTTCCTGTTACAACTGAAAATTTAAAGGAATTTGATGCTTTTCCTGTTGACAGGTACACTTTTTTTTTTTAATTTTCTATTTTTTCTATATTTATTCTTTTTTTTTTATTTCCACTTTATTTATATTATTATAGCGTTGAGGTGGGCATGGAAGAAAAAAGTAATCTATATTTTGTTTCTAGGACTCCAGAAACTGCTAAGAGTATGAAGAATCTTATTGCAGCTGCACAGGCGAAACGGAGACAAGTAGCTCAAGCTCAATGTCATCCTCTTTCCATTTACTATACTCAAGGGGGAACACCAAGCCCCTCTACAATTCAACCATTTTTGTCTGCCTCAAGTAATATTGAACAGGCTGATTGGCAGGGAGTTCTTGAAAACCCAACTTTGGCTTCTCCATCAACTAATGGCTATCAATCCATTTCTCTAAATGAACTTGGTGCTGTAGAAAATGAGGAGAAAAGAGTTAGTCCAGTGCAAAAGGATGTAAGGGGATCTCTAAGTGGTGGTACTGATGCCGCTATTGCTCGTGATGCCTTTGAAGGAATGATAGAGACTTTGTCTAGAACTAAGGAAAGTATTGGGCGTGCAACACGTTTAGCTATTGATTGTGCTAAGTATGGCATTGCCAATGAGGTATGCTTTTTCATATCCTTTCTATTTCTAAAGCAATTAATCAGATAAAAACTTTATTCCTTATCATCGACATCAAGTATGAGTATAAGATTGCTTTTAGTGTTCAAAGATACTGTCTCAACATTAGTTATTGCTAGCTCTGTTGGAGTGCTTTTTTACCCGTTGGTATACCATAAGTCAGTATTGTCACATAGGTGAATGGGTAATCTCAGCTAATATAGAAAGCTAACCCAGTTTTTGAAAAATGAAGTGTTTTTTGAGCATTGCATTATTATTATTATGATGATGATGATGTGATTGTGTGTGTGTTTAAAATTAAACTGTTATGTTTCTTGTGTGTTTCTGTGTTCAATTTGTACTTGTAGAATATGGCAATGCAGATTTTTGTACATTTTAAGAATTGTGATGTGAATATATATTTCTTTTAACAATGTAAGGCTTGTACAACTACTTTTTTCCTATTATCGCATATACAATATGCATATTGGATACATTATGTATCTTAAATGATTATATGATATAATATGCTAAAAATATACAAGATACATAACATATAAGATACATATCTTGGTATGTATGAAAATTCATAAAACATAATAATAGATATATGATTGAAATTCTACAAATCTTAAGAACAATAATATCACAAAAATATGTCAATCATTCTCATCTAAGTTATTTCCTATTATTAAAAATATAATAACACTATCAATCTCATTCTTTCTGTACACCATCCATAATGAGAACAATTTTCATTATTGATTTATCAATACAATAGACAATGCTTTCATCTTTCTATATTATACATGTTCATATGTCTCATTTAGTTTTTGATTTTCATAAATTAGTTTTTAGGCTTGGATACTTCGTTGTATGTATTGGTGAAGTATCCAAAAGAATCAATGTCAAATACATATCAAAATAGACATGTGAAGAAAATTGAAGTGCCAATTTTGGCATCAATCTGATTGCTATTTTACTTGTAGTGGACTTATCTTGAAGTTTATGTTCAGGTTGTTGAACTTCTTATCCGAAAGCTGGAAAGTGAAACTAGTTTTCATCGTAAAGTGGATTTGTTTTTTCTTGTTGATTCCATCACCCAGTGCTCGCATAATCAAAAAGGTGGGAGTATGTACTTCAAAGTACACTGTTTAGTTGCATTTATTATGGCTGTGTCTGCATCTCCCTTTTCTCTGTTACCTACAAATTTGCAAGTCTCGGGTAGTGTCTTTAATGATAACTTTGAACTGTAATCATAGATATACTTTTCAGGCATTGCAGGAGCCTCATACATCCCTACAGTTCAAGGAGGGTTGCCACGCCTTCTTAGTGCTGCTGCTCCCCCTGGGGCCAGTGCTTCTGAAAATCGTCGTCAATGTCTCAAGGTAAGCATTTTGTCTGCGAACATAAATTTTATTTGAGATGAAAAAAAAGCCAGTATGAAAAGGAATATGATTATACTTCAAAACAGAACATTAAAATCAAGAATGCAATGTCCACACTTAATATATCTGTATATGAATAATGTGAATTGCCTTGAAACAGCTACAAATGCTCGAGGTAAGCCATAAGTACTATTACGATCTGTCTTGCCAGACTATTTTTAATCACTTATAAACTACTTAAAGTTAAATTTATAAATAAAAGCTTTAAATTTAATTTTGTAGTTTGGTATTTTTGTAACTTTTAAGCTTGGAAGTTACTTTTAAGTCAAATTTTCAGTGTAGCGTGACTGTAGACCTGAAAAATTGGAATAAAGAGGGAGAGGGCAAAAGTTTCTAATATTTTCTATTTCTTTTAAAAGCTTATATATCTTTATTATTTTCATTAAAAAAAATACTGTTTTGGACATCCTTTTTATTTGCCTAGCTTCTCCTTCTAAGGAAAAGAGAAGCCTAAAATGACTCAGCCAAACACTAGAGCAGTCAAAATGGGTAGCCCGGTCCGACCCGGCTCGACCCACCACGAGTTGATCATTTAGTGAGCCAACCCAACCCGGTTCACTTATTAGTGAGCCAAAAAAATTCGAACCCGACCTGACCCACCACGGGTTGATGGGTTAAACGGGTTGGTTCACTAACTCACTTAACTAAAAAAAATAATTTATTTTTTTTTTCAGTCAAAACTAAATTATAA
>Ga0209389_1002219_pt1 | contig 14638 bp, 5 predicted proteins | sample CowpearedBW_FD_187526 | JGI IMG/M metagenome (GOLD analysis project Ga0209389, IMG submission 187526) | Root nodule microbial communities of legume samples collected from California, USA - Cow pea red BW (SPAdes) (version 2) | ecosystem: Host-associated > Plants > Roots > Nodule | place: USA...
TTTATGTTTTCTTCTTCCTTTACTTGTTCTTGGTTTTCTATGGTTTATGTGTTTTCCATTTCCTTTTTGTTTTGAATCAATCCATCATCTTCTTCTCTTGAGCTTTGTGAAAGGAACCTTCACATCTAGATAGTTTGCTATCTTAATGTCCAGTAGGGATTTCGCTTAGCTTTCTTAATCAGCTCACACCATATTCAATAATCTTAAAAAGGAACAAATTAATCCTTCATCAGCTGACTTGTTACATACCAGGTTTTTGTCAATAGACCGAATCCTTTTTGAGAGATCGAACTACTCCCACGTATTGTTGCACTCAATTGCACCTATCTCCTCATCCATTTCAAATATCCATTTCTTGTCCTGCACCTCCTGATGACTTGGACCCAAGCCCATCAAGCCCAACACAGGGTCTAAGCCCATTTGGCTTAATCACTAGAAGAATGCTTAAGAGAATTCAAGAAACTGGTGAATCTCAAAACCTCTTGATGTCCAAAGCTAATCAATTGTTATTGAAATGGGCCAAGGAAGACATCAAGATTTAGATAGCTAATTTTGATTAGTTTGTATTTCAGCCAATGTAATTGGGCCATCTTTTAATAATGTGTGCATTAGCATAGAATGGATCCAAATTCACCAAGACTAAGTTCAAGTGGGCTCTCGGCCTTATTAAGCTTAGCTTTGGCCGAATGGCAAGTGTAGGTCCTCCCACACTTAAACACATTTAGCATATGCTACAATGTGTAAAGTGTGAAGTGCCACATGTCCTTTTATCCACCAAATAAGGGGATCTAGATCTAGATCTAGAATATTTGTGCACATGCTTAATTAGTGTGGTTGGCCGAAATACTTGGCTATATAAGCAAAACTCCACATTCTTTGTAAGGTTACTCTTGAATTTAGTGCAAAGCTACATGTTGAAATTACTCCATGACCTTGCCTTTGAGAGTCCAAATTGCTAGAGCATTCACTTAGTGTTCTCCTTTAGCCCTCCTCCCTAAGTTGGCCTAACCTTTTAGGAACCTTCTCTAAACCATTTTCGCTACCAATCATCAATTCATCTTCGGTGCATCTTCACTCACCTTGCAAGGAGCTTCATTCATTTATCAAAATGCATCCATGGAGCTTCATTACCTCTTATGCAACTCTAAAATTCTTCTCAACCTTTAACTGTTCTTACAATCTTGAAACATCTTGTTCTAGTTCCAAGTGTCTCTTATGCAATACCTGCTTTCTTCTCTCTAAGCTTGCATGTATAATTTCATTAGCTTTAACATCCTTCTCAATTCCATGTTTCAAATCAGATTTTGCAAGCTCCAACCTTTCGTACATGTCTAAGTTATCCGAGTTGTACAAATGTTCCATTGAGCTTTCCAGATGCCTCACCAAGCTCTCAGAGCTTTCTAATTGCTTCACCAACATATCTGAGCTATCTACATGCTCCATCAAGCTACCTGGACTCACCCCGAACTTTCTAAGTTGTTCACTCGCTCCATCGAGCTATTCGGGTTGTTCACCTGCTCATTGACTTATCTGATCTTTTTGAGCTCTCCATGCCTTTGGCCAAGCTTTTTGCACTCTTCATGCACCTTACCAGGGTATCCAAATGCACCATTGATCTATCAGGATGTATTACCGACTTGTTGACACTACTCGATTGTCTTGTCGAGTTCTTCATGTAATTTGACTTTCTTGTTGAATTCTCCACACTACTCGACCTTCTTGTTGAGTTATCCTCTCGCTTGTACTCTACCTCCAAGCTACGTGCCACAATTAACATCGCTTATTCTTCAACTTCTTCTACAAGGTTGGTTGTCTCTTATCTTTCATTCTTAAACCGACAATTAAATGACTGACCTTACCACAACTGAAACACTTGTTTGAGTAACAATTCTTTGGATAATGGCCATACTTGCCACACTTGAGGAACTCAACATTTGAGTTGCTCAACCAACCTCCTCTCTATGGACCTCGTCCTCTTCTATGACAATTTTGTTGACATGACTATTCTTTCTCTTCTTCTTATCCTCGACTTCTACTAATTTTGTTGACATGACAATTTTGTTGACATGACTAAGTATCTTCCTCTACCTTGAGTTTTCTGAGTCTCTCTCCCTTCATTTGGAGTAGTTGATTAATTAAGTTGCTTTGCCTTATTCTTCTTCTTCTTCTTCCGCTACCCATACCCATCAAGGGACTCGACAAGCTCTTTAACTGTGAGCGTTGACAAGTCCTTGGACTATTCAATCGTGCACACCATGTTCTCAAAGTCACTGGTCAATGACCTCAAAATCTTCTCCACAATTCGGTTAACAGGCAACATCTCTCCATTTCTAGCAAGTTAGTTCGCCACAATTTTAACCTAAGTTATGTACTTGACTACTCCTTTTGTCTCCTTGATCTTCATGCTCTTGAACTCGTCGCTAAGTGTTTTAAGCTGCATCTTTTTTACTCGGTCATCTCCTTTATACGTCTTCTCCATAATGTCCCAAACTTATTTTGAAGAATTTACATTAGCAATCTTCTCAAAGCTAGACTTGTCAGTAGCTCGGTACAATATGTATGATAAACCTCTTGTCGCATAGACATTTAATCAAAACTTGATTTTCTCACTAATACTATTATACAAACTCTACTCTATTAGTTCATTGTTTATTTTAGAAATGCAAAGTTAGAAAAAATTATCATTTTTCCGATTAGGATCGTATAAGGTATTATTTAAATCTTTAGTATATTAATATATATTTTATACTATAATGAATGTTAGTAATTATGATTAATTTTTATGTTAGGTGTTTGATCAATGGAACATTCTTAATGAAGAAACAAATGATTCAGATCAAGATAGATAATTGAATAATGTTATTAGACTTTCATTACGTTTGAAAATTGATAATCCGTTAAGAAAAAACAAATCGTGAATAACTAGAAATGTCAAAAATAACATCAGTTAAAAGTTATTTATCCAGAAGTAATTGAACAAGTTACATGTTTATATCATTCATTTTCCGTTGTTATTAATAAAAATGTTTGCATCACCTTTGATTGACTAGATAAATTGTGTTAATAAACCTTTTGAAGGTTTTCTCGTATGGAGTTCGTACTACTTGATTGTCCTAATGGATATATTAGTTGTCGTTTCACATAATACACTCCTACTTATATTGTATTTGAGTTTATGAAACTTACGTTGTCTTCTTCCATAATTACATATTATAATTTTTTAACATGTTTAAAGAAATAAAAGGTCTAAAAGGTTTAAACTAATCATAACTTAAACAAAAAGAATTATAGGTAGATATAAATAGTATATACAGTAGAAAAAATATATAATATTCATTCAATTTTATCATCAACATAAAGAAACGAAAATGAAGATAACAAGTGAAGTCTTCGCGAAGCGAATATAACATGCATTTGCAAAGAAAAACATTACTTCATGAAGAATTTTCGCTTTACAAAAGGAAATTATTGGGGAGTACAAATTTAGATTAAAAGAATCTCAAAAGTAACATTGTATGACTCAAAATAAGTACTTTGTTATACCAATAAATACTTGAATCCTCTCATTGAATCCTGAACAAGATAACAAAGTTGGAATGTTTAGCTTTGATAATCACCATGGTGTAAATGAACAAATAAGATAGTGAATTATTCATTTTTAAAGGAAAACGTATGAAATTAAAACTTAACGATTTCAAACTAGAGAGTTAAAAAGAAATAAAAAAATCCAGAAGTTGAACTACTTATTTTCAAAAAGTGACTCTATCTAAAATCTTAAAACTAGAGAGATAGTAAAGAACACAGTATGAACATTAAGAGGCATGTATTTTTTGAAACCTTTGTCACGGAAATTAAAAAAAAAAAAATACCTAAAATATTTATTCTGTGATATTACAACATAATATTTTATTTGAATCGAAAGTAATCTTTGAGATACTTGGGTTCTGAAACCCTTCTCTTGGGCCTTTCACTGCATTCAACTGGCTCATCTGCGAAATCTTCAATTTCACCAGTTTCTCCATTTTCCATGACAGTTAATTCATGCTTCTGTGGTGATGAAGGAACGACCATTACCTTCCCAAACAGCTTGAAAACAACACCATTTGTGGGTGCTATTTCTGAATCTGACGAACCAGGCCCATCAGTTTGTTCAATGTTTTGAGGCAAATCACTTGCTGTTGAACTGCTACTACAGCAAATATCCGCTTTCACTTGTCTTTCAAACGGTTCCTCCAATGAAATCCCAGGATTATGAAGTTTATCACTGTCATCTTGAGGTTGTAGAGTTGTTATCTCTTCCTGAACTGAAGTAGCAATGGTATTTTCAGAAACCAACATATCCTCCTCAGCAGCAGAATGAGTCTGGCTAGGTTCTACTGTTTCAGAACTAAACACCAACTTTGTAACCTCATCTTCCAATTCCACGCTATTTTGCATAATTATACACTCGTTACAATCCATGCTTATAGTTTCTGTTGTTTCTGACACATGTTCCACAGCTTGAGATTCCTCATGTTTCAGATTACTTTCTTCTTCATTTTTATTGGAGTGTGACTTTGCATTTGCATCCCTATCAACATTAACCTCATTCATTGCAAATTCAACTGTCTCAGAAGCACTGACTTTTTCTCCCTTTTCCACGATATCTTGCATAATTACATAATCACTAGAAACAGTGCTTATTATTTCTGTTGATTCTGGAACATTCTTATCTTCCACGGGTTGGAATCCATCATGATTTGTAACATTTACCTCCATTTCATTGGTGTCTGACTTTGCCTCCACAACATTTACCTCATCACTTGGATCATTTACTTCATTCACTAGAGATTCAGTGACCTTATCTCCCTCCTCCATGATATTCTGCGAAATTGTACCATCACCAGATACAATGTTTATTATTTCCGTTGATTCTGACACATTTCCGTCTTCCTTAGTTTGGAATTCATCATGGTTCTGATTTCTTTGATTGTCTATTTCATTGGTGTCTGCTTCTGCCTCCACAACATTTACCTCATTCACCGGAGATTCTACTATCACAGAAGTAGGCACAAACTTTGTGGCCTCATCCCCCTCGTCCATGGTATCCTGCATAACTACACATTTATCATAAACCACACTCACAATTTGCATTGCTTCTGAAACTTCCCCTTCTTCATTAAGTTGGGATTCATCAAGGGTCAAATTCCTTTGATCCCCTACCAACTTTTCCTCCACAACATTATTTACCACCATCTCAGAAGTAGGCACGAACTTTTTAACCTCATCTCCCACTTCCACGATATCTTCCATAATGATACAATCACTAGAAACCATGCCTGTTGTTGTTTCCTTTGATTCTGACACAATTCCATCTTCCACCAGTTGAGATTCATCATGGTTCAGATTCCTTTCGTCCTCAATTCTAATGGTGCATAATTTTGGCTCCAATATGTGTACCTCAGAAGTTGGCACAAACTTTGTGTCCGCATCTCCTTCTTCCAAGATATCTTGTATAACTATAGATTCATTAGAAACCATGCTTATTACTTCTGTTGATTCTGATGCATTCCTATCTTCCACGAGGTGGAATTCGTCATGGTTCAGATTCCGTTGATCCTCATTTTTGCAGGTGTTTACCTCAATCATTGGAGATTCTGCTATTTCATAAGCAGGCACACATTCTCTTACCTCATCTTCTAGTTCCATTGTTTCATGCATAGTTACACATTCATTAGAAACCATTGATGTTGACACATTCCCATGTTCCACAGGTTGGGATTCATCATTTTTATTGGTGTCTAACTTTGCCCCCACAACATTTACCTCATTCACAAGAGATTCTACTACCTTAGAAGTAGGCACAAACTTCATGGTCTCATCCCCCTCTTTCATGATATCCTGCACAATTATACTTTCATTGGAAACAGTGCTTAAAACTTTTGTTGGTTCCGAGACATCTCTGTCTTCCACATGTTGGGACTGATCATGGTTTAGATTCCTCGAATCCCCATTTTTATTATTGGTGGCAAGAGCTTTAGAGTTTGATCTACATGTGTTGATATCTTCACGTATTGATGCTTTTGAAACCTCATGTTTTCTCCAAAGGAAAAGTCTTCCTGAACGTGTTTTTCGGGTGCATGCAATGACACGTTTCTTCGGTGGAATTTCACTCATCTTCTTTTGCGAAACAACATTCACTTTTAAATTTCTTTCTCTACCTGATCTCCTAACGCCAATTTTTTTTGCACTCAACTTCTCATTCCCACTACTCTTTCGTTTCTTATCTTTCTCAAAGCAATCAAGCTTGTGACTTTTGTAGTAGAATTCAACACAATCAGCAGTTGTCTTGTGGTCAAGGAAAGAAGCAATTTTTCTAAAATCTTTTCCAAATACTCTAAATTTCTCCACGTAAATCTTTCTCTCCTCTGATGTCCAAGGGTTGATCATAACCCTTTCCTTCTCAACGGCCACCGGATCTTCAACCACTCCATTTCTAGATTTAAACATTGAAATCATTTTATCCTTTTCATCCAAAATCAATGATGGCATCTTCAACATACTTTTCTTAACTTCATTTCGGGATTCCCAAAGCAGTTGCCTTGTAAAATTTATCATTTCAGATGTTGGAACCAAGCTTAGCTTCTTTCCTGCTATAGAAACAGATCCAAACCAAGAAAAAAAGAAAGTACAATTATTATTATTACAACCTAAATATTAGAATACAACAACTATCAAATATAAATGTCACGGATGCATAATTAAAACGAGTAATTTATAGCATGTGCATGATAATGGCATGACAGATGACAATCTATGGTACCTTAAAAGTTAAGAAATGTAACTATTATTTTAGAAAACACTAAAAAATTGCAAACAATTAAACATTATCATATTTCTCTTTTTATTTTTGGAAAAATAAGAATAATTAATATTTTTAACGTTAAAAATATTAATTAAATAAAAAACTTTTTAAGAAGCCTAAAAAGCTTAGCAGGGAACTAAAGATATTAATCAATTTGTATTCAAACATATATTTCTATCCACTTTTTCTTCTAAATCAAAAATCCACCTTTCACTGACCAACAACTAATCCGTCTCTTGTATAATATTTTAGCAACTTTTAACTCCGTATATACCTATCATCTTGCGCCTCTCATTCATGCGTGTCACAAGATAACAAATAGTCAAATATGATCATTTTTATTAAATTAGTTTTGATATCATTTAAAGAATGACGACGTCGCACTATAAATAACAATGTGACATACGAAGGTGGAAAGGATTATCCAACATGATACCATGATTAGGCTTGTAAAATATCATGTGGTATTGATCCTATATCACATGTTATAAGAAAATTATTAAATAACAATCATTTTATTTTAGAGAATAAAAATAATTAGTTATTATAAAGACTAATCTAAAATTAATCTAGACACTAATTATTTTCATAACCAAAATCATAATTACTAATATTAGTAATTAATTTAATTTAATTTACAAACCTATTATAACTTTTTATTTATAATATTAAGTTTATAAATTAACATCAAAACTAGTTCAGTATAATTATTAATTTTATTTTTTACCCATAAAATTGATTATTATTTAAAAAGAAATTGTAGTGTAAACTCTAGACATCAATTTTATAAAAGGATCTCATTCACTTCTATTTTAACAAAAATAACATATGGCATTAAAGAATTATGAAGAAAATTGGGACAAAAAAAATTATTATTAGATCAAGAATTCTTTTTGTTTATCAATATTTGGGATATATCAATAATATTGAATAACTTTTTACTTTTATGAATTTCTGTGCATAATGTCAATCAAATTATTTATCTCATATCTATAATCTTCAGTTGCAAAGCATCTGTAGCCATATGTAAATGTACAGAAATCAACAACAAATACCTAGTGGTTGGTTGATTGCAGTAACTATATATGTAAGGAAGCAAAAATAGCAAAATTAATGGCATACTTTTAGCAGAAAGTCAAATGCAAAGAATTTTCATACCAGGGAAAGGAAAACGATGACGAGTAAACGAGCGATTCCATTCACAATCATTACTGCTATGAGATGTTGGCGAGTTTTTTCTCAGAGATCGTAAGAGCATATCCTTTTTCCATAGGTGATCCAAGGCTTTATATTTAGTTATTAAAACCTTTTCCTTAAATCTACCAAACCACTCTTTCTCTGCAAACTTCTCCTTTATGGCTGCATTTTCATGTGAAAGTGAGCCACTGCACATGACCTTGTGACATTTTTTTGGACAAAATTTGTCAAATACTGCATTTGATCCTTTTACTATTTCTCTATTGCAAGAAATAATTGTCTCACACTCACACAAAGTATCTTCTGTGTCAAAGTTAGGAGGAGAAAGAGGCATTTTCTCTATATTTTCATCATCAGAGGGTGCAATTGGCGATGCCTCTGGATTGTGACCAGATTGAGATTCGGACTCTATTGTCTTCAGTTCATTTTCTAGTGAACTAATTTGTGTCTGAGTCTCCTCCAATACTTTAGAAACCATGGTTTTCCATATCAGCACCTTTGTCATTGCATTGGATCTTCCTAAACTAGAGCTCAAATCAGCAGACTCTACCAACTTAACAACACAAGTAGATAAAATATCAACCTTATTTGTGTCACTCGTTGCAGTTTTTACATGTAAAACATCACCAACACCTGCTGCAAAGCGAAACCTAGGTTACTACAAACAAATAACACATAGAAGGACAAAAAATGTGTATTTGCATACATAATACATTTGGAATCTTGAATAAATCTGACTCGCCATATATATCAAAATTCTATTTATCATAATTCTATATGATAATGAACACTTCTACATGTTAGGTTTTCTTTTTATGTACAACTTTCTTTAAAACACTTATATTTTCATTTGCATTGCGTATCTAGGTACATGAGATCGATATAGGAACGTGTATATTATGGAAATGAAAGATTTTTGTCCCTTAATGGAAACTGAAAGTTTTTCTCTTTCCTAGTGATTTCAATAAATGAACGAAATTCATATTACTCTTTTTGGTAGATTATAAAAAAAAAACAAAAAAATATTTGAATACTTATTAACTCTTGTGACTTTTATATCTCTGTCTATCTATATCTATATGTGATAATATATATATACATGCTAAATTTAAAATAACCATACATAATATAAGTAGTTACTTTTTTAGTTTATACGAAAACCTTCTTCTAGTAATTTACATTATCATCTTCTTTGGAGAAATTTATCTCGACAATATTTTTATCATTTTAGTTTTGTTTTGTATTATAATCACTGTTGCAAGGATGTGTATTTTAAAAGACCTTAATTCATTTTTTTCTTTTGAGTTTTAGTACAATAAGTGTAAATAATTAAGATGTATTAAAAACTTTTTCTAAGGTTTACTAGAAGAAGCACCAAAGAGAATCCAGCAACATACCTGATAAGAAACTGCATGCAACTGAAGTTGAAGTTGGAGTAGCAGCAACAGCAGCAGAAGTAACACTTAAACCTTCAACCTCTCTTTTCTTTTTCTCATACTTGGTGAGTCCTTCACCCCAATTCAACCTACGCCTCTTCCCACTCTCTTCAATCTCATTATTACTACTTTTCCCTAACACATTTGTGTTATTGTCCTTTTCGTTACCCGTTTCTCCATGATATAATCTTTCATAATGACTCCATCTCTTAATCGGATTCAACACAGAACTCTCTCCCTCATTGTTCTTATTGTGATCTTTATCGTAATGTTGTTTTCCATAGGGAAACTTTCTCCAGCTGTTTAGAGAATGTATATGTGAGGAAGGTATCAGCACATTATATAATTGTTCCTTTCTGACATTTTCCCAGAAACGGGGTCTAGGATCCCTAGGGGCTCTAGTGTTTCTGCCATTGGACCCAGAGCCAGAGCCACCTGTCCGTGTTCTGAGACCTATACAGAAAAAAAAAAATGAGATTTTTTTTGGTGTTTAATTTTCATTTCCATCCAATATAGAATTTTGATTCAGACTTGAATTATTTAAAGAAAAAAAAAATTTGATACAAACAGTTCTAAAGAATCCATGAATGTACCTGACAAGGAACCATAGCCAACAGAAGTTGTTGGAGTAGCAGCAGCAGCAGCAGAAGTAGCACTTTGGCCATCACTCTCAATTTTCTTTTCCTGAAGCTTAGCAATTCCCTCACTCCAACTCATTCTGGGTCTCTTCCTGGTTTCTTCAGTGATTCTTCTTCCGTAAGAATTCCATTTATTAAATGGTTTCAAGTCCATAGAACGCTCCCTCTCATGCTTCCTGTTATGATGTTGTTCTATATAGTGAAGCCTTTGTTGAGTATTCATAGAATGTGCTTGAGAGGGAGATGCTAACAAATCATCAAAATATTTTTTGGTAACATTTTTGTTTGAAGAAAGGGTTTGTAAGACTTTTATTCATGAGAATATTTCTACGATATTTTAAATTCTGACATATTTTTTAATATCAACAGTTTAAAATTAAATTTGATATTTTAAAAAAGTCTATCAATAACTAAAATAAAAAATATCACGGTATAATTTTTTTACATAAATATAAGACATAATTTCACGTTAAAAAATATTTGTTAAAAATATTAATCATGATACAATAATTACATATTGATAAAAAAAAAGTTATTATGAATTTTAACTATATAAAATAAAGATTTATTCTGCGAATTTACCAGTTAGTTTTAGAGCTTGTAATTCTTAAGTTTATAAATCTGATTCGGGAAAGTACATTCTACAGTAATAGGAAAAATATGAAAAAAGTCAAACATTCTTTATCGCCTTGAAAAAAAGAAGAGAGGTAGAATACTGGAGAAGAAAAGGGAGGGAGATTGCGGAAGAAGAAGAGAAAAAGTGCAGAAAAAAACTCATTTCAAAAACTATTTTCTGAATTTTGGAAAACACTTCTCGAAACATATTTCATGTACAAATACTTTGGAAAACTTATTCTCGAAGATATTTTTGTAAGTTCTAGAAAGCTTTTCTCGACATTCTTATTTGAAAAAAAAAATTAAAAAAAAATTTATGCGCTTTGTATATTCTGTTTCGAAAATCATGTTCCGAAAATCTTGTTTCAGAAATACTGCTTTGAAATTCTAAGAAGTTAATTCTGGCAAATTTTTGGAATTTGTAATCTAAAATCACTTTTTTGCAGTACAAATGGTCATTTCCACATTTTGATACGTGCTCGAAGAAATGTAGGGGTGCAAGAAGTAAAATCGTAACGCCTTTGTTGAAGCCGCTTAATCCAGAATTATTTTTGGGACAATATTATTTTAGGGTTTTTCTTCCTGCACTCCCAATTTTTCTTCCTACACCCCCAACCTTTTTATAATTCCACTGTTACTCTTTTGGTTTGTGGTTATCGGCTTTCAGAACTAGGTGTTACCGGCTTTCAGAATCCGATTTTATTGATTTTCAAGATACGAACAGTAGTGAAATATAAATAAAAATTTTAGGGGTGCCAAATTTAATTTTTTTATATATAAATTAAATTTCTAGTTAAATAAAAAGTTTTTCATTTTCTTTACTTAAACCATTTTAAACCATTTTTATAGAATGATTCACGTATTCAGTTTTTAATATTTCTAAATCATTGAATTCACGCAACAGAAATATTCTATATTTTTATTCCAAATCAAGGTTATCCAACTAATTCATTATGTGTAGCAAAATTTGAAATGCAACCTAAGATATATCCATAAATTTTATCATTAGAGCAGAAAACACAACAACCTTTAAATTTCATAATTTAAGGTTGTACTAATTTGAGTAAAAATATAATTAAGGTTCATGCCAATTTGATAAAAGAATTCATAAAATCATAATTAGGGTTCATACTAATTTGGGTAAAACTTAATTTGGAAGAAATATTATAGGAGAATCATAAATTTAAGATACATAAATCATAATAAAATATTAATGATTTATGATAAATATTAGGATAACCATTTATTTACTTACTTTTCGTTTTTACTTTAATACTTTCTTGATGACTTATTGAGAAATAATTTATTATGACCAGAGATAGAACCTTAATCGCTTTTATCAACCAACATCCATCAAATTAATTTTTATTTTTAAACAATAAAGATATATAACTAAAAAATATATAAATAAATTTATTATAAATTTTCTTAAACTTAATATAAATAATATAATTACATATAAATATAATTTTAAAATATATAAAAATATATAAAAAGAATTAAAAACAAAAATTGGGATTACCAGCTTTTAGAATCCAGTGTTACCGACTTTCAGAAATCGGTGTTACCGGCTTTCAGAAACTGGGATACCGAATTTCATTTATGGAAGTGCAAGTTGGAGAAATATTTAATTTATAATTTATTTTTATTTTTTTAAGAATATAACGGTCTTTACAATCAAATTTAGAGGTGCAGAAAGAAAAATTGGGGGTGCACGAAGAGAAACCCTTATTTTAAAGCCTAAAAACTTGGACAAAAATCCATTTTAGACCCGACAGTATTAGTTACTTACGCAGAAATATAAATCAATGAGTATATACAATCAATTTCATTTGCTCTTAATACTTTTTAAATAAAAAAAATTTATATTTATAATAGTAATCAATCAGAAGTAAAATTCCAGCTGTGCAAGAAAACTATATCAGGTGACACTTGTCATATTCTCATAATTTATTTTCCATATATTCTCATTTGCACACTATATTGTTTTACATTTTGCTACTCCTTTTATTATTATCAACAATAAAATTAACTTCTAATATTACTAAATCAACTCCTCTGCTTTTTACCATCTTTGTACCACTGAGTATACTATTTTTGTCGTATCATGGTTAGAAAACACAGCTCTCGGTCAAATTTTAATTTGTTTCATTTAGTTTCTCAATTAAATATATAATAAGAGAAGAAAATTTTTTAACACTCTTTACATGTATAAAATTTCTTACAATTCTCACATATTCCATCTTCTTTTCCGCCTTTTTCACTAAAAATAAGATAATTTTATCCATTCATTTTAAGTAAAAATATCAAAATGAGATCAAACGAGATAGATTTTTTTTAATGTGTATCAAATTAGACTTGATTAACTTGATTCTTAGGTTAAATGGATTGGAGTAAGTTAAATGTATTAATCTATAACTCACTAACAACAATATTGCTTTTTACCATTTTTTTGTTATAATTTTTATTACTTTTAGTTAAATAGTAGAATATTGTTTAATAATATTTGAATAGTTTAAATATTTATTTTATTTATTTGTCGTTGACATCTTAATTTTTAACTGGTGTCTTTATAATAATGTTCGACTAAATAAGTGAATATATTGATTATAATACTATAAAAAAAATTAGTCAATCCACTTTTACTGTGTTACGATAAATATATAAAATAAATTAGAATAACAAATCATCATTAAATGAGTCAATCCATCGAACTCATAACTTGTGATCAGTCAAGTTGAGATACAAAATTTTTAATTTATTAAAGAAAGAGTCGAGTTAAGCTGACTTGTTTCTATTTTAACTTGGTGTGTTTGTATTAAAAGATGAATTTGGAAGAATGGATTTGAATGGGAGGAAAATGGGGTAAAGTCGGGGTTGTTTAGATTAAGTGAGAGATAATGAAAGTTTGTCTATGATGTCATCAGTATAATATACTAAAAAAAATGTTATAATGGATAATATTAGATGTTTATTAAAATACTCTTGAGAGAAATTGCGTTGTAAATTTAAAAGTAATTGGTATAAATTATGTTAAAATGAAATTTAATTTTTTATTTAAATTGAAAAAAGTTATCATAAAGAATTAAATTAAAGTAATATTACTTTTCTCATTAGTTGGTCGTAAAGCCAAAAAAAAAAACAAATTTAGGGAATTCTTAAGTTCTTAGGGACATATACATAGATGCACCGGTATGAGCTCATTTTTTCTTCCATTATTCACATTTTTTAGGAGAGTGGTAAGTCACATTTTCACGCTGGCAATTCACCTAATCTCTCTACAAACAAACATGCCAAACATCCGCAAATCAATCTTGGTACACATTACTTCACCCGAAACAAACATATCAGTAATGAGTCAATTCATATGAACTGAGTTAATTCATTTTGATACCCGCAATTTTAATAACTACATTTTATTACATTAGAATTAAACAAATATATAAGTGACGATTTGTATATTTATCCATTCCTTTAAAAAATGTAGGCTATATTAACCCAATAACAATCCTACTTTTTTTAACCTATATCTAAAGATGATCCCTATGATGCAACTAAAAAACAGCAATAAGTCCAACCTTAGTAAACCCTAGATCCATGAATGGCTTGGCAAAATGGAAGTGTGCCCTCCAAAAAAAAAAAGAGCATTTTCTCTACCTTTGTTCCCTTGAATGAAGTTAAGAATTTACTATTTGAGAGGGTGACACAAATGATGGAAGAAACATTGAAATGGTAGTGTGAAAGTTGTTGATGGCATATAGATAGAATGAAATGAGAGAGAAAACGCGTAATTGTAATTGTTGAAGCTAATGAGAATGAGATTGAGATTGACAATGACGATGGTGGGTAGCTATTGCCTAATATGGTCAAATCTCATGGATTGTGTATGCTCAATGGCTGGCATTCTA
>Ga0209389_1002222_pt1 | contig 14634 bp, 11 predicted proteins | sample CowpearedBW_FD_187526 | JGI IMG/M metagenome (GOLD analysis project Ga0209389, IMG submission 187526) | Root nodule microbial communities of legume samples collected from California, USA - Cow pea red BW (SPAdes) (version 2) | ecosystem: Host-associated > Plants > Roots > Nodule | place: USA...
GTCTGTGTGTGTGTGTGTGCAAATGCCACATAAAAATTACCACAATATCTACGGTGTACCATCATCACCCACTTATTTTTCCTATTTCCGTTTTGTTGAACAGATTCAACAATTTTTTCATCCTCACCATGTAAATTGCAAGGAATATATTAGCACTTCTATCTTTCATATTCCTAACTTACTAACAATAAACACAACAAACTACACTTTGTGCTAATCTGCCCAGAGACACTAAGAAGCTAAATATACCAGATCTTGGGAAACAATCATACAAGTATAAAAAAAAAAATCTAAGAATAATGCCTTAGATATTCTAAAACAATCATACAAGCCCAAAATACAGGGATGGTAGGGGGACATACACAAGGAAAAACAACTTACAACAAACCACCCTCCTATTCAACTTGAAGATTTCGTGGATTCTTACACATGGGACAATACTCCCTAGCAAATGGAACTACCTAGCTTTCATCATAGTGAAGAAAAATTACATCGTCTAAGCATCAATAGGTCACAAGATTCATTACCTCTCTGGACAATCTTGCTTCCACTGCCTGCAAACTTTTTACTGCCTTTTGATCTGCATCATCTAAAGACCGGAAGAGGGAAACAGAAGGAATGTTGCAGAAGGTGCCAAAGAATTTCATGAAGTATGAACCAAGATCATTTGGCTCAGTGCTATTAGCCAAAGGACGAGAACCCTCCCCTTTCTGAGCATTTGCTAATAACAATTGTAGCTGGTCTATACACATCTTGCAGAGAGAATTCGATGTGGGGGATTTTGGCCATCTGAATTTCTCCTGTAACTCAAATGACGTTACCTCAGAACCAAGAGAGGCGGTGAATAGACCCTGAACAGCCAGAAACTTCATGATTTCTTTCTGTACTCGGAACTTCTCTTCATCATCTAGCTTCAAGAATTTTAAAATACTTGGAAGGGATTCTATAACCCAACTCTTCAAAAATTCAGAATTCCCATTGGACCTGGGAGAATCCTTATCCTCAATAGATCCTATTTCAGAATTTTCATCTGTGGTTTGACTCTGATCTGAAGGTTCCTCCACAGCATTACCTTCATCCACAAACAGGTTAATTAAGTTCTGAACAAAGAGCATGCAACCAGGTTCAGTTTTGAACTGTGACATAAAATCTTTAACATGTTTAGTTCTTGTTGCACGGTCAAATTTTCCACTGCTGTGCTTCTGAATAGCCACTATAACAGCAACTCTTCTGACATCGTCATCCCCCACCCAATCTGACAACTGTTTAAGAAAATGCTGAGCTACTTTAAACAGCCATGTGTTCTTTGCAGACAGTGCGTCTACCATGCACTGAACAACTTTATAAGACAGAACAACTGGAAGTAAAGACGCAGGCAGCTTTTGGAGCAGAAGAAAGAGAACATCAAAGGCTAAGTGCTTCCGGTCATGAGATGACATGAGAAGGGATCCTTCAATAATTATTTCACAAAAAGACCGAAGATTCCTCGCAATCTCTTCATCAGAAGAGCTAGATTTTCGGCTCTTTTTGTGTTTCTTCAATGAATTTGAAGCTGATGCTGCATCTTCTATTTGCAAAATAGTATTAGGTAAAAGAATATTTATCAAAACTGGCCAGACACTATGAACCCGAGGTTGACAAAATGTTGATTCCTGCCAAATTCGGAAAATAAGTTAGAAATTCTTTCTATTACTTCATCCAGAACAGTATCGGCCACACATTAGTGAATTTATATAATCTACCTTCAAGCAATTACTTAGGGAGGACAGGTGATCAGCAGAGAAAAGCTCGCTAGAGTTGAATGGATTTGGCAATAATTTGCCAAACAAGGAGCTGTCAATACAAATCTTCTCTCTAACTTTTAAAGCAAGGAACAAAGCATCAGGATTTCCTACTTCTATAGCAGCTTCAAACCACTCATGTAGCCCTGGAGCTTCAAGAACATGATTCACCACGGCTTCAACGGGCAACTACAATAATAAAGTAAGTAATAAGCAATAGCCTGTAGCAGTGTAAAGTGAGTTTCAGAATAACACGCAAGTGCTGTGGCAATTAGTCAAATAAAACACTGCATAAAAAATGACCCATGAGAGAATTTCAAGGTTCAGCAGATGACCCGATCAGAAAATGATCTAATTGTAGCATAGACACTTCCAACAACGCAAGTGGTTTTGCACGTGCCTATGAGGACCTATGCAGTTGCATGTACGCATACAAGGATATGCTAAGAGTAGAAATGTTTGTGAATCATATAATAGCATCAAAAGGAGAATAATAATAGCCTGAGACCCAGAAGAAATTGCAGAATATCACACACAAGATCCAAGAATATGACATAAAATGCGCAAGCAATTTAGTCCTAGAATGCATCAAAATATCCCATAAGTCAAAAGGCTACTTTCACATTATTACAGCTATACTTACTAGGAAACAGGCAATGGCTATAGAAAATCTCTCCCACACATAGTTTTACACATGTATATGGGTGGATGGAAAAATCTTTTTGTTGAATGTAAGTAAAGAATGATCATGTCAGGACTAATTGAAACCCGAGTCAATCAAAAACATATTCATTTTATAGGCAAAACTCTCAAGATTTTTATTTACAAACCTTGTCAACCACGTCCAATATTATCAAAACAGCAGGCTCTTGCAAGTATCGCTTTTTATTTGCAAGAGAGATAAGTACAGTGATAAATTCTCTTATGCAAGGAGTGTTTTTATCTATATTCCACTCCATTGTAAGTCTTCCTGATCGTGCCAGAGCTCCATAAGCAAATAAGCGCCCCAATAGACAATCTTTTGCTTCCTGAAATTTCACAAGGAGTATGCAAATATAGCACTTATCATGCTAACTAACGATCTAAAACAAAATAACCAAGCCACTGATTTCTTACCTGACCCTTCATTGATGAAGTTACTTCCAGCAAATTGACTACAAGTTTAAGGAATGATTCAATCTTAATGTTATGAACAGTTCCAGCTAAAACAGTTAAGCCTAATGCAAAGCCTTGTCGCGCACACTGAAAAGGAAATAAAAGTGTTATTTTAGCAAAAGATCAGCAAGCAACTTCCAGCGTAAACGAACAGAATTTACTTATTCCAGCAAAAACCTATACAATCAACATCAAGATAAAAATTAAACGTGATCAGCAACATTTTCCTGGCACAATTCAGAGAGAGAGAGAGAGAGACGATTATCAAATATCGTGAGATCTCTTTCTAAATAAAAGTTGCAACAAAATGCTTTATGATCCATGCTAACATCATATAAACGGCATTTCAAACATAAAAAGCGTGAATATCCATCCATGCTTCTTTCATTTAAAAGTTTAAAACATAGTCTTCTTCGAACCAGTTTAACAGAACGTTTACCACCTCAAGGGAAGAAAACATGACAAAATCGGGTACCAAATAAATCATGAAAACATAAAGCATATTCGAACATTTTAAATAAAAGAAAGCTAGTTCCAACACTCCAATACCCAAAAAAGAGCAATATTACACAATACCACAAACCTCTCTGGACGAAGAAACACCGCGAATGAGCCTACGAACAGCGTATCTCACAGATGGAGCACAGTTATCCAATCCATCGTCTTTCTCCGCTTCCAACTTGAATCCACCCTCGCCATTCTCCTTCTCCTCACGCGCATCATAGGCGCTCTGAACCGCCTTCAACTCCGTCACCATTTGCTTTGCAGCGGCTTCCCTCGCCGCCTCGGACGCCGCCGCGAGGTCCTTGAATACACCAATGTGAAACTCAGGGAGAGCGCCGCCGGCGGTACTAGGAACTGGTTTGGATTCAGACGCTACCAGCTTGGGTTGCGGTTGTGATGACGTACGGTGCCGCTCTTTGTCCAAGGCTTTGCGCTTCTTCTTCCTCTCCATTGGCATGACTGAAGTTCCTTGCTGGCCATCACCGGAGACGGCAGTGCTCTTGGATTTCTTGTTGAGCGGTTTGGGAGAATCGTCGGTGGCGAGGGTTTGTTCCTCGGCAACGGAGCTCCTCTTCTTACTGCTACTACCCATTGGTTTTGCGGCGGAAGACGGCGTCGTTCGGGGTTTTAGGTTAGGGTTAGGTTCCGCTTCGATTCTTAAACCTCTCACACTCACACTCGCTTCTCTGCCAGCAAAGCTAACAATATTGAAGTATAGACTTTCTGTCATGTCGGACTCTTAATATTTATTTCTTTATTTCGAAATACTCCTTTTATTTTTATGGAATTTGTTTGCAAAAATATAAAATATTAATATTTGAAAAGTATGTAGAGAATATAACTGTATTTATTTAATTACAATACATTTTATTAGGAAATGCAATGTCTTACACTCGTCCTCTACCTAGTTTTATTTTTCTTTTCAAAATTAAACCAGAATTCATGTGTACTCATAATAGATAAATAAAGATAATATAAATTATTTTATATTTTAATTTTGTAATAGAAAACTTTTTTCAATATATAAAATACACGTTGTATATTTATAATGAATCATTTTAATTATAATATAGAGTTTTTGAACCATTGTCAATTTAGAACAGTAAGCTGAATTTTTAAAAAACTAATTAAAAGGGACGGTGTAAATAGAGTTGAAAGAAGAAAGTCATCTAAGAGATTTTCTCTAGTTACATGTATATCATGTGAAATTACAACTTTAATTGAGATTAAAACAAAAATTAAGTGTGTTTGAGTGAGTGTAATAAAAAATATTATGATATAATTATTGATTATTCCCTCAATTTGTTGTTGAGTGGGTTAAATTTTGTCTTCAAATTTTTAAAAGGTTAAATTTGATCTCAAAGTTTTTGGAAAGTTCAACTTGGCACCCTTATTTTTTGAAGTAGTTCAATTATATCTTAGTTAATGTCGTTTGCATAGTAGTGAGTTGTTACTATGCAACAGAAAGGTGGATGAAGTTATTAATTGAGTCTGTCTGTTTCTTGGGTGTAGTTAACATCATTTTAGTCTTTTTATTTATGTTTCCTTGACAAGTGTATAAATGTATTCAGTATGATATTGTTGTTTAATTTGATGCACAGTAACAGCTCACCAATCTATAGATAACATTAACAGAACTATAACGGAAAGGTACTAAAATGATCCACTATAAAATATAAGGATATCGGATTAAATTTTCAAAAAATTCAGGCACCAAATTGAACAAAATAAAAAATTTGTGAGGCTAAATCAATAACCATACCAAATATTATTTATTTGAAGTCTCATTTTCTAATTTATAAAAAATAGACACATTTAAAAGAAAATAAGAGAAAAACAAAAATCACTGGCGTTGGGCAAAATAACAAGTTACCCCTCCTTTTTTTTTCTTGTAAATATGTATTTACGCATTTGACAAACCAAATCAATTTAGCACTGTGAAAAAGAAAATAAAGTGTGAAATGCAATTGATCTATCAAACCTAGAAAACCAAATATTTTCTTTTGAATTACATGTTTAAAATTTAAAAGAGAAAGAGCAAGGATAGATTAGCATATTATAATTCTTATTTTACTTTTCATTTAAAGCAAACGTATATAAATATGTATATATTAATTCTCATCCTTATATCCAATAATAAAAGTAGATGTTATTACACGTACTAATATTCAATTAATGCAAAAAAAATTTCATCATAACTAAAAACAAATAGATTTAAATAATATTGGCAAAGATAAAATTATTTTTCATTCCTACTTATATTTTTAAAATGCACGCCAAAATTGATATATTTACCTTAAGTTTTTACCTTAAAAACTTAATTTATTTCAAAAAACGTTGTAAAATAAGAATATTTTCTTAAAAGTGACTGAGTATTTTTTAAGATTTTATGTTAAAAATAAAATAAATATTATTATTTTAAATTGTGAAATGGATATTTTTGATTTAAAGATGTCAAAATAATATCACCCTTATATAAATTTTTTTTTCATATAAAATAAGGTCAGAACTTGGCCATATTATCTTTTAAATTAAATTTTATTATATTGTAGTGATTATTAATATTATTATTATGGTATAATTAGTCCCATAGTACCCAGTTTGTTACTGAAGTTTCTAATTGGTACCCGGTTTAAAAAAAGTCTCAATTACGTACCCAAATTAGTTTAAGTGCACCAATTGAGTCCATTTCAGTTGACGCCGTTAGAAAGGTTAACGTTGACTGATAGTGGTTGGTCTCTGAATTAAATTTGGAACACGTGGTGATTAATTTTTATTAACGTGGAAATGTGGGAAAGAATATTAAACATGTTTTGTAATGAAAAAATAAAAAAAGAAAAGAACGAAAATAAAAATTAGGGGCGAGAAGTTAAAAAGAAGTGACAGAAGGTTGTGATAAAAACGTGAAATTGGGGAAAGTTGAGGCAGGGGAGACGAAGTGGTGCACGATTGTTCGCGAGGTGGTGGAAAAATTGAAGGCGGATTTGGAACACTGAAGTGGAGACTTGAGAGCTACTTGTTGGCCATTGATAATGAAAGGTTGGTATTGTGTTTTTGTCTGATTATGTTATTAGGGTTCTGATGTTAGGGTTTTTTTGTGTGAAGATTTGTTGAATGAAATCAACACTGCAGAATGAATGAAAAAGAAATTAAAATCAATGTACAAACCTTGAAGTTGGGACAGCCCCAAAACTCTTTTCCAGCATTCCTAATAGTTTTCGCAACTCTCAACATGGCTACCTCCCCACAATAACACATTGGTCTTTCACCCAAACCCATATTCCAACCACCAGGGGAGGAGACGCTATGCTGTTGTGAACCCCACGAAGAACACGAACAACCTTCTTTACGAGACATTGCGGAATTGGAAAACGAGTGGAAGAACAAACGTAATTAGGGCACCACTTACTGTGCGGATATTGATGAAGAAAAAACTGGATTAGGGCAGAAGATACGGGAGGAAGAAGACAACGAAAATGGGGGCAAATCTCCTTTAAATGTAAATACCACGTGGTCACTGTACAATTATAATTTCAACCACTCATGTGTTATTATTTGACACGTATCCCTTCTGCACTACCACCTCACCACTTTCTAAACGCCGTTTCGAAACATTTATTGGTTTGGACTCAATTAGTACACTTAAACTAATTTGGATACGTAATTGATACTTTTTTTTAAACCGGGTACCAATTAGAAACTTCAGTACCAAACTGGGTACTATGCGACTAATTATACCTATTATTATTTATGTAAATCAGTGGAAAATAAAACATCTTTTCTCTCTTCTTCATTTATAGATGGAGAGATAATAAAATATATAAAGGATGAGAAAGCATTAAAGAGGAACGTGTACTCTCTCACATGTAGAGATGTAAACGGAACGATTAGAGTATGAGTAATAGTTCTTCCATATCCTATCCACGCTGGATAAAATTCGGTTTTGTATTTGTATTATATATATATTTATGGAAGTATCTAAATATCTTTTTAATATTTATGGATATTTACATATATTTACAAATTAAAAATTTAATATTTAACCATATAGCTAAGTATAAATTTTAATGATTATATATAAATATAAGTGAGACCATAAATACATGTGAGACTATATTATTTATGAGACTCGTGTTATTTAAAGATTTTATTTTAGTTTTTTTTATATTACTTAATTGTGGAAAAGTAAATACAATTCTACAATAAGTGATTAAATATTAGAAATTATAGTATGGTAAAAACTTCCTCAATATTTGTTCCGAGTGGAGAAAAAGTAGGAAAAAAAAATGAATGAAAAATAAATATAAATGTAGAATGCAATTTATAATAAATTATAGCCAATTATTTTGTAAAAAGTTGTTGGTAATTATCTCAATGTTATAATAGATCACATAACTCTTGTTCTTGCATAGTCGAATGTCTCTCAATAGTTTTTGGTTTTCCTACACTACTTCAGGGATCTGATCTACTTGTAAAAAGTTGTTGGTAATTTCCTACACTATTCTTTAATTATTTTTTAAAATACACTAATTTATATCATTATTCGTATAGTATTGATTTATATAATAGTTAAAAACATGACAAGTTAGGAAAAGGTAGTAATATTTTTATTAATTAGTAAAGTCTAGAATCATCTAATGAATAAAATGTTGTATTTAATTTTTAGAGAGGAAAACTTAATTTTGTCTCAAACATAAAATAAACACCTTAATACGAGTAAAGTAAAATATTGAAATCACACAACATATTTGTGTACTACAACAATCAATTTTGAAAATAAGAAAGAAACATTTATACATATGAATAATTATAATATACACAAATGCGTATAAACAGAAAAAAAATATAGAAAAATGTAATGATTGGTGAAAGTAAAGAGAATGATATGTTCATATTGTTTTGCTAACTCTACACACTAAAAATGGCTAGAAAAGTCACACACAACATACTAACATGTCAGTGTGATACTGCAGCGGTACTCCCTCATAATTCCAATTGCTTTTAGCACTAATACTTCGATACATTTTAATTGATCAAGTGCTACTAAAACTCCCATAACTCTGATATTACAAAATTGAAATGGAATGATTGTCGGAAATATAACCTTTATCATGGTACAATAATTGTCTCATTCATCATGATTACACCTCAGATTCTGAATAAATTTTAGTAAGCATTGTAGAGATGCAGACGTTACTAGATATCTGCCCCAGTGACCGATACAGTTTGGCTTCGTCAGTGGAGGCAAAGTACGAGAAGGCAAAACTTTGAATATCGTCATTCAAATAGCAAGTACAGTACTACATATTGGAAAGGCCTCAAGGTAAAAAAAATGAACTCCAACCTTTAGTACAAAAATAAGTGATCTTATATGATATGCTAAATGAGAAAAAGATGATTGATCTCTCTAACTTATGATCTAAACAATACATCAGAATGTAGTGGGAAGAAAACCCTTCCTCGCCTCACTTCTTGACCTCCTCATACTCTGCCTCTGGAGCCTGGTCCCCACCCTGTGAACCACCGGCTGAGGAACCGCCACTAGAACCACCTGACATGTGCTCCCCAATTTTGGATACAGCTTTGTTTGCAGCATCAAGCTTAGACTTAATTTCATCAACATTATCCCCAGACATAGCCTTTCTCAAATCCGAAACTGCATCCTCGATTTCTTTGGCCACTTCACTGGGAATCTTCTCTCTGTATTCCCCTAAACTCTTCTCAATGCTATATATGGTAGTGTCAGCACTATTTCTAATGTCAATAAGAGCCTTTCTTTCTTGGTCTTTCTGGGCGTGCAATTCTGCTTCTTTGACCATCTTTTCAATCTCATCTTCCGAAAGTCCGCCAGAAGACCGAATGGTGATTTGTTGTTCTTTCCCAGTAGACTTGTCTTTGGCAGAGACGGTAACAATTCCATTGGCATCAATGTCAAACGTGACCTCAATCTGAGGAAGACCTCTGGGAGCAGGAGGAATACCAACAAGGTCAAATTCTCCAAGCGTTTTGTTGTCTGCAGCCATTTCACGCTCACCTTGTAGCACCTTGATACCTACCTGAGTTTGATTGTCGGCTGCAGTTGAAAAGACCTGAAACAATGATGCAATTCAGAAAAGATTCAACAACATAGCAATAATTAATACTACAAAGTAGAAAAGCCTGTTATTTAAACCTAAACTGTGTATATATTGCAGTAGATACACAATACTTCATGGGGAACTTTAATTAAACAATATTTCATCAACCTTGACTGTATATATTGACTGTATTGTACGATTTCAATGTTAAATTAGAACGAATTTTCTTAATCAATCGTTAGTAGCATTAAGGATTACCTGACTCTTCTTAGTTGGAATAGTTGTGTTGCGATTGATCAACCTAGTAAAGATACCACCCAAAGTCTCGATACCCAGAGAAAGCGGAGTTACATCCAGGAGCAGTAGCTCTTTAACGTCTCCACGTAGGATACCACCTTGGATTGCCGCCCCCATGGCAACTGCCTCATCAGGATTTACTCCTTTGCTAGGAGACTTTCCAAAGATATCTGAAACCACCTCTTGGACTTTGGGTACCCTAGTCATCCCTCCGACAAGAAGAACCTCATCAACATCCTTGACAGAGATGTTAGCATCCTTCACACAGCTTTTGCATGGTGCCTTGGTCCTTTCGATCAAGTGATTTACCAAGGCCTCAAACTTAGATCTAGTCAATGTTATGTTCAGATGCTTAGCACCAGAAGCATCAGCAGTAATGAAAGGCAGGTTGATCTCAGTTTGAGATGTTGAAGACAGCTCTATCTTAGCTTTCTCAGCAGCTTCACGAAGCCTCTGCAGTGCAAGCCTGTCCTTTGAAAGGTCAATACTCTCGGTTCTTTTAAATTCGTTCACCAGAAAATCCAACAAGGCATTGTCAAAATCCTCTCCTCCCAAGAAAGTGTCACCATTTGTTGCTTTCACCTTAATGAGAAGATATTGTTAGTACAATCTCGTCCTATTATTAATTTTGACAGGTTAAGAAGGAATGAAAGACGCAGAAGAAACAAATCAACATACCTCAAACACGCCATTCGAAATTTCTAAGATGGATACATCAAACGTTCCACCTCCAAGGTCAAAAACGGCAATGAGACCCTCCTTGTTGTTCATTCCATATGAAAGTGCTGCAGCAGTGGGTTCATTGATAATTCTCTGCACATCAAGACCTGCAATTCTACCAGCATCTTTTGTAGCCTGCCTCTGAGCATCATTGAAATAAGCCGGTACAGTAATTACCGCCTTCGAAACTGACTTCCCAAGATAAGCTTCTGCAGTTTCCTTCATCTTGGTGAGAACAAAAGCACCAATTTGGCTAGGAGAGTACTGTTGTCCATTAGCCTCAACCCACGCATCACCATTTGGAGCCTTAACAATCTTGTACGGAACCATTTTCATCTCCTTTTGTGTTTGAGGATCATCAAAGCGTCTACCGATCAAACGCTTGGTACCAAAAACAGTGTTTGTCGGGTTAGTAACAGCTTGACGTTTGGCTGGGGTACCAACAAGCAGCTCCCCTTTCTGGTTAAAAGCAACCACAGATGGTGTCGTTCTAGCACCCTCAGAATTCTCAATAACTTTGGGGTTCTGAAAAGATATATCTTGAGTCAGCACAAATAACATATATACACGAACAAACAATCCAAAAGTGAACACGAATTATTGTTACCTTTCCTTCCATGACGGAAACACATGAATTGGTTGTACCTAAATCAATACCAATGACATCATTTCCCGCAGGTCTTGAACTGTAATGAAGATGAAAAATCACAGTGAGTAATTTTGATCAACACCTGATGAGGATTATTACAAAACCATAACAACAAATCCCACCTGAATGGTCGAGCCAAAGAAGACCACTTGTGAGCTACATATGCTGGCTTAGCGCTTCCCGTCAACTGCACAAAAACGCGAAAGTAAGAAAAATCTTCCACCAAAACTACAGTTGTCACATATTATTCATAACACAACTCAAAAATGGGCAACGGCATAAAAACAACAACAAGAACCCGAGTACTTCTTTGAGTACCCAAAAGTCGAAAAAAAATGGAGACGAGGTTTCAGGTTAGATGTAGAATAAAGCAATTAAAGAATTGCTAGAAAAGCAGGCCATGATTCATGAAAAACACAATTAAAACTGATAAAAGCAGTATCATCGAGCAGCTGCGAAGTCCACCAAAACTGATAACTGCTTATATAACCCGTATACAAGTTTGGCATAAAAGTCACATTCATGACACAGTTTCTGAACATTAAAATTCAAGGATCTACACCATAAGGACAGGTGAGCTATATTCCTGTTTATGTTTTTCTTAACCATAAGTTTGTTCGCAGCGACACATCGATATCCAACAGCCAGGACAACACTAGATAAAGAATTAGAATAACGAAAAATAGCAATCTAAAAGTCTAAACAATTTGAGCCAAAACCTGATGAAAATCAACAAATAGATGGTTCAAAACGAATTATGAGAAACAGAAATAGTTAAGGCCTATATGGATCAAATCGGTAAAACCAGGTAACATGGAGCAACCATCACAACAAGTAATCATATAAATAATGAAAAGAAGGAGGCATGGAAGAGGTGAAGGTGCTACCGAGCGATAAGCCGAGAAGGTGGCGGAGGCGACATCACGGCGGCGGAGAGAGCGAAGCACGGCAGCCATAGCCAGGAGGGGAGATTGATCAGGACGAAATGGAAGATACGGGAAGGTGGGGAGATGTGTTTTTATATCTTTGAGAATAAGGGTTTAGGGTTTTGGTCCTTGTAATAGCAAAAGAAAAGAAAACGGTGTCGGTTCCAGAGGAAGGTGGCAGATTATTCTAGTTCTTCTACTTTGAATGAGAGAGAAACTCAGACTAGGAAGGTTCTAGATGATCACCCCAAACGGTGTCGTCACGGGTGTTTGGTTGGGTTATGTGGCACGTAGGACTACCACGCACACAACTGCTTCATTGGTTGGTACTATTTTCTTTTGACAATGTCATAATTCTATATTTAGGCAAAATGCAATGCAGTACTTGTTAATGATACAGTAAATATTAAAAATTTATATGTTCGCAATTTTAAATAGAGAATTTTTTTTCGTGCTATTTTTCGTACTTATAGGACTTAGGCCAGCCTGAATATTGCCAATTTTTTTTTCTATTTTTTTCTTATAATATTGGCAATTTTGTTAAACTTCCTTTAAGAACGGTGCCTTTTTAAACTTCTTTTAGATAAGATATAGATCATAAAAATTAGCTATAATTTTATTATTTTGTTGTTCAAGTAATTATAGTTTAATGAAAAAAATTATGGATGAAATGCACGAATTCGTCATTACTTGTGAAGTCAATTTAAGGAAAAAATTGAACTTGTTGGATTAAAGACATGCCTTACTTCAAATTATAAAAAAGTAATTAAGGATTATTTTAAAAGTAAACTATTTTAAGAACTCAAAAATGTAAATAAAAAATAAAAAGTTGAATTGTTGTGACCTGATGAATAAGTGACATCCAGGTTGAAAATATCCAAATACCTTGATATAGAAAATTATATGTTCTCTTTCTTATATTGTTCTCTCGTCTAACTCGTGATTAAGCCTTTGGAATAGTTTCCTTTTCTAAATTTATAACGTATTAAGCCTTTATCAGGTTTACCATTGATGACATAAAGCTCGAGTCACAAGACAAAGTAAACACTCAACCTTTTCTTTTCTTCAAACTCGAGTTATTATATTGTTTACCTGGAAAACCATTTATCCATCATATCAAGTTTTTGTGAGCCAAATTCATCAGACAAAATAAGAAAAAGGGGATAAAGAACTTCCGATCCAAGAAAATCGATACAGGAACAATTGTTTGATTGTTTCTGGTGAAAAAAAAATACAAATTTATTGTGAAGAGCAGAAGAATAGTAATTACAACCCCGGGGAAGCAACTTGGCATGGTTCTGCATGATCTATCAGTGACAATTAATAAAAATTAAAAACTGTGCCGCTAACCAAAAAGAAAATTACACTGTACAAGTTTGAAATGTAGTCATGACAGAAAGTAATAGACCCACACATCCTCTTCTACACGTGGGGGAGGGGAACAATGAAAGAATATGCAACATACCTTGCCTTAATCACAATCTCCATTTTACACAACCTCAGAGAAGTCCGTGCCTCATGAGAATTTCATTTAGACTTCAGATGATTGTTTTACCGACAACAATTGTCAGTTTATTACGTTTCTTATGTATGTGTCCTTGAAAAGCAGCTGATAAAATTGCTTTCAAGCGAGGCATTCTGGGAAAACAGAAGTGAGTACTGATCGACATAAATGTTGTTCTTTCGTAGATAGCATGAACCATTAAATCCGCAGATAGCCCCCTCTGTCTTGATCTCCCATTCTCAATGATCTCCTCATCGATGGTTTCTTGTTCACTGACCAGTTTCTGCTCAGAGCCCTCTTATTTCGCCATGCAGCAGCTATTCGAGTATAAAGGGCCGGGAAAATGAAACAGAGCAGTACAAGAAATAACATTGCAACGCAGAGTAAGATGACATTGCGAAAACCATCTTTTAGCTCTGGGGCATTTTGACCTGTCCATGGAACTCCTCCAACATTCATGCCAAAGACTGAAATCACAGTTCAAGAATAACAAAATCAAACCAGTATGGAATGGTCGTGGGACATTGATAACAAAAAGTTCATAACAAATATATTCCGATTAAGCATCAGTGGTTAATAAGAATTGACCACCATTGGACGGAGTGCTTATGAAGTTTCAGTGATACACCAGTAAATATCAGTGCAAAAATCTTTTAACCTGTTTGGTTTCATGTTTACAAGCAAAAATTCACATCCAAACTGATTAATTAGCTTTTCCATCAAAGGCAAAATGGATGCGGGTTTTTATTAAAACTGAATGAATCTAAGCATGCAATTTGTTGTGGACTATGGACCATGATTGTGTACTTCTATAAACAAGTAAAAAGTGATGTGTAATCGTAAAGGAGAAAGGTTGCTTAAAATGTCGGATTAAGATGTGAGGTTAGAGAGAAGTGTTTGTTTCGTAGTGAAGTGAAAAATTAAGTTTTGCATGATGGCGGGACCAACTTACAACATTCTCAAAAAGGAAGTCTAACTCTAACTGAATCCTTGCAAGGTGAAACATTATCTGCACTTATAT
>Ga0209389_1002225_pt1 | contig 14631 bp, 7 predicted proteins | sample CowpearedBW_FD_187526 | JGI IMG/M metagenome (GOLD analysis project Ga0209389, IMG submission 187526) | Root nodule microbial communities of legume samples collected from California, USA - Cow pea red BW (SPAdes) (version 2) | ecosystem: Host-associated > Plants > Roots > Nodule | place: USA...
ATTTTTCTACTTGATATTTTTAAGAAGTTTCTTGTTTATTCTTTTTAATTAAAATGTTAAATAAATTAATGGACACTTAAGTTAACTAGGACTACTATGGCAGCAAAGCTTCATTTGTTCCATGTTCAATACAACAATGAACATCAGGAAAAGTTGGTACCAATTGGTAGTAAATGATTTAAAAGATCAAGACACATTGATTCAAATCCTTAAAACAATAGGCTTGTGGTCGTTTTTTATATACTACTTATCTTGTTTGAGTGGGACTCAAACTCTCATTCAATCCTAACAATTAGTTACATTAAATACTATCAACCAATGTTATGCAGAAAATTTTAGTTTTTTTAGTAGATAAAATATGTGGAAGTTTAATATTATCCTATTAAGCTTAACAATTAGGTTTATATTCATTATTAAATTCTTTTCATGCAGGAAACTAATAGAAACCATCAATTTTGAACCCAAACCTTTATTTGTTCACAGGGATTGGTATTCAGAACTGCAGAGATACTTGTGTGAGGAGATCAAAAATCATCTTACGAAATAAACCTTCTTGGTGTTTGTTTCTTTTCCTGACCGGTTCCATCTCCTATATATATGTCCTCCTTCTTCTTTTGTAAAGAGAGACCATATACTCTTATTCACATCAACAATACACGTCTTTTTTTCATGTTCATTCTCTCCTCTGTTTTCGTTCTTTCCCTCATGTCTACAATGGCTTACACTGAAATCAGTAGCACTTGCATATGGAATTCGACAAGGTCATGCAAACTGGATCAAGGATGGTTGAGATGGTTTCAGAGCTCTTCTTTTGAAGGGCTCTGCTGTGCATCCGCTGTTCTTTTCTTTTTCTTTTTTTCTTGTTTTGCTTTCTTAGTTTCTTTTCTCTTTTCTTTTTCTCTCTTTTCCAAGATGAGTGCAGAATAGGTGCAGCCTAATCCCACTCAACTAGTGCAAACCATTTCTTTACAAAGTCATCTTTATCTTCACCCTGGAGAGAATCCTTCTGGACACCTCTAGTTACCATTCTTGGAGCAGATCTTTTGTTATGGCTTGAAGCGCCAAGAACAAGTCAGAGTTCATTAATGGTACTGCACCCGAGGCATCAAAAGAAGATGCTTCTTACCAGGCTTGGAAGAGATGTAATAATATGATCGTTTCTTGGATCGTGCATTCCGTGTCACAGACTTGAGGAGTAGATTTGAGGAGTAGTTCTTCCAAAGAAATCTTCTGAGAATTTCGGAACTACAAATGGAAGCATCATCATTAAAGGAAGGAGATCTTAGTTTCACATACTTCTTTATGAGATTAAGAACCATTTGGGATGGATTTGATAAAGAAACTCATAGAACGCTAACAATTAGTTACATTTAATTGTATCAACCATTGTTGTGCAGAAAATTTGTCTTTTTAGTAGATAACATGTGAAAGTTTGATGGGTATATTTTTCATAGAAGGATTTTCCAACAATCTCCCTCCAAGATCCAAGAGTGAGTCTCTCTTTCATATGGTATATATTCCCAGGTGTATGGTGACCTACTTATACTCTTGTGGTTATGGTGGTGGTACTTTTATAGTGGTCCAGTTATTCTGAACCATCGACTCTGATACCAGATATGGATTTATATATAACGATTTTCAGTGGGTGAGATTTTATATATGTGATATGACCTACTTTTAACCGACAATAAACTTATGGATCTTTCATCTTATATGATGTATAATTTTATCACTTTTATCTAATGTGAAACTTTGACTCACACATGAATTATTCCTAACAAAGTTTAATATTATCTTATTAAAATTAATAATTAAGTTTATACTCATTATCAAATTCTTTTCATGCAAGAAACTAATCGAAGCCATCAATTTTGAACCGAAACCTTTATTTGTTAACATGGGTTGGAGTTCAGCACTGCACAGAGAATTGATCTCAAAAAATTGAGAAAAGTAAACAAAATCACATTAGAAAGGTGTTCTTTTTTCTTCAATGTTGTATTCTCTTTTCAATAATATAGCTATGAACTTTAACGATCAATGCCTTCAATTTTGTCTTCCACCTCCGAATACAACTGCCTGAGCTTCTCAATATTATCTTCTGAAGTTTCCCAGTAACCACGTCCATTGGCTTCCAAGAATGTCTGCACCAGCTTCCTGAAGGAGTTTGGATTAGTGTTCATGAGCTTGTTCAGCATCTGCTCATCTTGAATGAAAGTTGTGTTGGCTTCTTCGTACACCCAGTTGTCAACTTGGCCTGATGTTGCACTCCATCCCACTGTATTGGTCAGTCTCTTCTCAATCTCACGAACACCCTCATACCCAGTAGACAACATGCCTTCATACCACTTTGGGTTCAGCAATTTGGTTCTTGCGTCAAGTCTAACTGTCTCAGAAAGTGTGCGAACCTGAAAACATTATGTATCCACAAGGTCATAACAAATTCTTAGTTGAAGTGTGTAAGTTTTTATTTTAGTTTATAGAGAAGCTTAATTAATTTTACTTCTCCTGTAGGTATTTATTGCACAGTTTATCCAAGACTCAGTGAGATCTGAGGATATTTTCTATAGTTTGGAGAAATGTCAAACCAAGCTTGAAAATAGGAGATTCAATGGAACAATTTATACCTGAGCATTGGCAGTAGTTGTATCTGCAATGTATGCACTGGGCTTCTTCCCATCTTTCCTTAGATTTTGAACCAGATTAGTTGGGTCTGAGTCAAAGTAATGGCTAACATCAGTGAGGGAAATTTCTGATGAATCAAGGTTTTGGAATGTGGCATCTGCTGTGCTGAGAGCCATCTCAAAGACTTTTCTTTTCTCAGTCATGCCAGCACCAGGGGCATCAGAATCAAAGGCAAAAGACTTTCTGCTAAGATACATGTCTTGGAGCTGCTTCTCATCATTCCATGAGGAATTCTCCACAGCCAGGTTTATGTTTGAGGAGTAGGAGCCGGAGGCGTTGGAGAAGATCCTTGTTGCTGCCTCTCGAACTTCAACTCCAAGGGCTTGAGCTTGTTCTAACGCATGCTTTCTTACATAGTTTTGCTCTGCTGGTTCATCTAACTCAGCAACCATTTTCACTGCTCTGTCTAGAAGGTTCATCTGAGTAATGAACAAATAAATAAATAAATGAGCAACCAAAGCAATGTAGCAACTAAAAGCCTAATAAAATAAATATAACAAAGATCTTGTGCCAAACTTAAAACCTTCATTAATGGAAAAAAAGCAAGTGAAGTAATACCTGGTTGATGAAAAGGTCTCTAAACACTCCTGAGCAATTAACAACAACATCAATCCTAGGCCTTCCAAGCTCTTCAAGACTTACAGGTTCCACCCGGTTTACCCTCCCAAAGGTATCAGCAACCGGCAACACCCCAATCATCCACAAGACTTGAGCCAGTGATTCACCATAGGTTTTAATATTATCAGTTCCCCACAATACAAGTGCAATTGTCTCAGGATATTTTCCACCATTCTCAGCTTTCTGCCTCTCAATCAACCTGTCTACCACTATTTTGGCACTCTGCATTGCAGCAGTTGTAGGAATAGACTGTGGGTCCAAGGCATGAATATTCTTTCCTGTTGGCAAAACTTTAGGGTTTCTTATTGGGTCACCACCAGGCCCTGGCTCCACATATTTACCTTCCAAAGCTTGCTTTAAACTTCCCACTTCATTATCAGCCACAACCAACTTCAAGCATTCTCCCAGGAACATAAACAAGACTCTAAGTTTTTCCCTATCAGCTCGGTAAAATTTGGTGTTTGACAAGTGCTGAATCCATGGCTCATTTATGCCAAATCCAAGGATTGAGCTAAGCCTATCAGCTACATCAACAACTTGACCCTTACTATTGGTAGTGCGCTCCACAAAGGCAGTGATTGCTCCACGTGATGCCTCTGTTATTTGCCTAAGAAGCTCTACATCCTTCAATATTCCTTTGTTACTTCCTCTATACACATCTTCTATATCTCTTCCAACAGTTTCGGCCAATATTGCTGGAAGAGAAGAAATATTATCTTCAGGACGATCAAGTGCAGCAATGTTCACCAGTGTAGCAACTGCTTCCAAAGCTGAGGGGGGCTCTCCAATGATATGAAGCCCACAAGGTAACAGTCGAGACTCAATCTCCATGATCTTGGCATACACCTTTCCAACCACCAGATCACGCTCTTTAGGTGGGATCTCTACACCCTCATCTGGCAGTGTCACATCTTTGTCAAGATTACACTGTTTAGCTGTGCTGATAATTGAACTCACAATTTGTGCCCCACGGCCAGTGTCCTTGAGGGACTGATATGAGGAGATGAGCTCACTTAACTGCTTAAGACCTTTGTAAAGTCCAGCATTTTCGGCAGGAGGAGTCAAATAGCTGATGGTGTTTGCATAACTTCTGCGCTTGGCTATGGTGGCCTCAGAAGGATTGTTTGCAGCATAGTAATACACATTTGGAATATTACCAATTAGACTGTCAGGATAACAGACATCACTCATCCCCACCTGTTTTCCAGGCATGAATTCAAGGGAACCATGCGTCCCAAAATGAAGCACAGCATCAGCTTTGAAGATTTTCTCAACAAAGGAATAAAATGCTGCAAATCCATGATGAGGGCTAGCAGATTTGGAGAAAAGAAGCCTCATTGGATCCCCTTCATAGCCAAATGTAGGTTGAACACCTATGAAGACATTACCGTATTGCTTCCCATATACCAACAGATTTTCTCCATCTGCATTCAGATTGCCAGGGGGTTTTCCCCAATTCTCTTCTAGTGCCGTGGAATAAGGAGTCAAATTTTGGTACTCTCGGACGTTCATTTTGTAAGCAATGTTCAAATTTGGACTGCTGAATTGAGCTTCTTTGTCATGAATTACATCTTCAATCAAAGCTTCTGGAGTCTCTGGAAGGCCGTCAACATTATAACCATCTTTTTTTAGTTCTTTCATAACTGAGTATATGGAGGCAAAGACATTGAGATAGGCAGCAGTTCCCACATTTCCTTTGTCCGGAGGGAAACTGAAGACGGTGATTGCTAGTTTCTTCTCTTCCTGCATGGATGCGATTTATTTAGCAAATTCCATTAACAATGCCAGAGAGCATAGATGATAAAATGGTGCAAATTCAAAATGCTGATGAATGTAAGAAAGAATTACTTCAGTTCACTGCATACAGATGGATTACAGTACAACCAAGATCGAAGACAATAAGATGGGGGAATTTTTTTGACACCATAAAAACAAAATACATGAAAAAATTAACATTGTTCCACAACTTAGTTTTCTTTATTTCCTAGTATTGATGTTCTTCTATTCAAAAAGGAGAAGGAATAGAGAGCTAACAAGGTTGAAACTTGAAGCATGTAACCAGTCAAATACAACTACAGGAGTGCAATATAAAGTATAGCAGAAAACAAAAATTCATTAATAGGAAACCCTGTTTCCCAGCTTAGTCTCTACCGTTTTATACTTCTCTATTTCTCTATATACTTGTTTGGTAAACAACGAGGTTAAAGATAAGACTTCAATGATACTCGCAAATCCAGAACAAAATAAATATAGACTTAAATAGAATGTACATGTTGTCTTTTACTGTAAAAAGACATTGTAAATTATGCTTTCAAACAACAGAATTCTCACTCAGACATTACATGCAAGTCATTTCTCCTTTGAGTATATGTCAAAGGAAAATACTTTTTCTAAGACATTATCTTCTATTTCATTGAAATTAACTTCATAATAGATACAGAGAAAATATAAAGAAAAGTCGTATTGGGTATCAGCTTAAATCTTTACCAGATTATTTCCATAATGAGTATCAAACAAATAAAAGAAAAGGGCTTATATAATTTGTCTGAACTTTTCTCCGATTTCTTATTCTAGTTCCTAATATAAATTTTGACAAATCAACACTTTATTTAGTCAAGCGACTTGTCATATCATCAAAAAGTCTTGCAGGATTCTCAGGTGTAATTTGTTATATAAACTATGTTTCTAATCTCACATGTTCAGACAAGTTAATGACATCAAACTAGTTGATGAGAAATTAAAAAGTACACATGGTTATTCCGTCAAACTCCTTGATCACATGGCAAGTCACCAGGCTGCCAAAATCACTATTACGTCATTAATTGATATTGTTACTTTATAGCAAGGAATACATGTGGTAACAGAAAAAAGCTCTGGACTTTGACTAGTCAAAATTCAAATTAGGGAATAAAAACAGAAATCTGAAAAAATGTAGGGACAAAATAGATACTAAACCATGAGTTAATGGTACAAGTTTAGGATTATTGCTCGCAAAATTGCAAAATATGTAGCAGGCTTGGTTAAATACCTTTGATTTTCTTTTCAATTCAGCCCATCTGATTGCCCTGATGCAGAGTTGCTCCACTCTCTTATGAAGAGCATGAGATTTTCCTGAAATTACCCCAATTAATCAATAAACAACAGAGAAAATCTGAAAAATGATAAATTTTGAATATCTCAAATGATTCCAATATCATGCTTTTATGGAAATGTTGATTTATTAGTTCTGAAAAGAAAATTCTCCCAGATTCCTTTTTAAAGATTAATGCTTAAAACATAAAACTTAAGACATCTGCATCATAATAGCCATCTCAAAAAGTTGAAAGTGGGTAGTAAAGAAAAGAGATCATGATTACCTGTTTTAGGATCTCGACCAGCGAAAACAATTGGCTCCATGCCTCCATCTAGCTCTGGCAGAGCAACTTGAAGAGCAACCTGTATTGGATGCAGACCAAGAGTGCTGTTGAGCCATTCTTCTGTTGTCTGAAACACCAGTGGCAGAGCAACAATGTAAGGAACATCAAGTTTCATCAAAGCTTCAACCGCCCTTGGATGGTCCTGCCTTGCTGGCCCTCCAACAAGAGCAAAGCCAGTGAGGGATACAACAGAATTCACAAATGGTTTCTTTGTAATTGGATCAATGAAGAACTTCTCCACTGGCCCAGAAAAGTCAAGTCCACCAGCAAAAATGGGAATGACCTTAGCCCCTCTAGCTTCCAGCTCCATGATCACAGCCACATAGTGTCCATCATCACCAGTCACAATATGACTCCTTTGCAAAACCAAACCAATGACAGGTGCATTCTGAGACTTCAGCTTCTCATTTGCATCCCTTCTAGTACCATACCAATTCAAATATTCCTTCACATCATCGTACATACAAGGAGCCAAAGGGTGCCAAATTCCATTGTCCAAGTACAAAACCGGATCAGAATACTCGATCTTTGTACCTTTCAGTGCTGGAATATAAGATCCAGTAATCATTTTCAGGAAATTCTGCAAGTTATCAGGAGATCCCCCAAGCCAAAATTGCAGACTCAGTATATAGAGCCTGGCATCCTGAGCTTTATCACTTGGCAAATACTTCAAAACCTTTGGCAATGTCCTCACAAGCTTCAACATGCTGTCAGCAAAGCCAGCAGACTGAGGCTTCTTTCTCTTGAAAAGCTGGAAAAAGGGACTCTTAGATTGGCCAAGCTGTGACATGCTGAAAGAACCCAACTTGTTAAGCCTCATCACTTCAGGCATTGATGGAAACACCAAAACTGCATCAAGCCTGTCCCTTTCTTTCTCCACTGCAGCTTTGATCTTGAGAGCAAGCTCCTCCACAAAAATCAAAGACCCAATGAAGATGTTAGCATCCTCCAAGTCCTTGCAGAAAGTCTTGTACGTTGAAGCGTCTCGAAGCTCCTCAACCAAGTAACCCACAACCTCAAAGGAAGCATCTTTCCTTTTACTGTTGAGAGCCAGGACTGCAGCAGTGAGAGATGATTGGTACTGGGCTTCAAGAACCACATACACAATTTTAACCGTTGGCAAGTTTTGGTCATTCTCTGGGACAATTCTACGAACTTCTGGGGTGGTTTGGGTGAATAGACCATTGCCAACGGTAGCACATTTCACTCTCAGAGAGGATTTTGAGCTACCATTATAACCAGCTTTCTTGGGAAGGAAAGAATGAAGAAAAAGACGCTTTTGGGCAAGAGAATGAAGCTGGTCAGGTTTAGAGCTTGGTAGAGTAAGCGATGAAGATACTAAAGAAGCCATTGATAATCAAGTTATGTAGGAAACAACAAATTCCTCTTACAACAAATTGAAGACTAGAGAAGGGAAAGGAAAACAAGTCAAGCAAAGAGAAAATTGCTTTGAAAGAAAAACTTGGGGCACTCAGGAGCTTGTGCAGTTCTGCTCCGAAAGTTATGCACCCTTTTCAAAGGTGTGTGTTCTTTCTCTTATGTGGGTTCTTGGAACCATGAGTAGCTGTTGGATTTTATGTGTTTTGTGTGGATGAAACTGAGAGAAAAATAAGAAGCAGAGAATTGAAACAATTAGTAATTTCAGTTGGTGGTGAGAGTTAAGACCACGTGGCCCAATGGATTGTTAAAGAAATTAAAAAATTTTGAGCTTTTGTGAGTGTCACAGTGTTTATGTAAGAGAGTGACAAGGTGGATGACACGTCCTTGTTTGCACTATCTATTAGAGTACCATTGCTATATCTCTCTATCTGTTGGGTTCTCATGCGATGGAGTCTCTTGAAATCTGATTGGTGGAAGTGGATTTCCTCAAAAGTGGTTGTAGAGGAGAGAGAAGAGGAGTGAATATCTGATGATGATGATGATGAGGATGAGAGAGAAAGTTTGAGATTTTTTCATTTTGAAGTGGTGGAAGGACTTTTAGCTTCCAGACAGATTCTTTGCTTTTAGAATTTGTGTTCCACATTGAAAAGCGTCAGTAGTTTGTACTTGGTCTTACGTTTGCACAAAACTTACCACAGGTTCCGCAGATCCACTATGTTGCTTTGATCTCTGTTTTTTTTGTAATTGAAGTTACGATTTTGTTATTAAGATTGTAATGATGTTTTAAGCGTACAAGTAGTGCTAAACAATATTAAAATAGTGAGAAGAAGATATGAAAGTTCCAGTTTCTGTGATTTATAATCAATATAAAAGAGTGTCACGTTAATAGCATTTATGAATATATAATTAGAAAATTTCTTTCTGGTTTGGTTAATCTTTTTTCATAATAAAAGACCACTGCATTACTTCCTCTATAAAATAAAGGGAAAGGTAGTCGATTACGAGAGAAGAATTAAGATTAACATTGCCAAATTCCATTTTTTTTTTCATACGTTTTGAATATTTTCAGTTTTTATTACAAATTCTTGTAATTTTAAAAAACTAAATCAAGATATAATAATAAAAAAATAAAAAGGAATTGAACTCTATGATTAATACGTTTTGCGGTTTTTAGCGACTAATTTATTAAGTTATAATAAAAAAAATTGTTTATTAAGTAATTTTTAAAAAATAAAAATTAAGCTTAATATTAAGTTCATGATAATTTAAAAAATTTCAATTGAGTTGATAATAAATTTTAATAACTTACTGAATACATAATAAATAAAAAATTCAAGAATTCAAGAATTGAATGTTCGCAGATAACTTTTTTTTTTCTGTTAACTCAGTAATGTAGTTGTTAGGTGATTAACATTATTTTGCTATGTCACAATGTTATTTTATTAATTTTAAATTTTTATAAATTATAATTTTATAATTTATGATTTTATAATTTTATAATTTTAAAATTTTATAGTTATATTGGTATATCGTTATATCGGTATATTATCATGTTGTAATATTATCATATTGTCACATCGTCATAACATTATATCAATTATATCGTTATATCATTATATCAACTTATCATTATATCGTGTTATCATATATTGTCATATTGTGATATTATTATATCGTCATATCATATATCGTCTTACTGTTATATTGTGTTATTGTTATATCGTTATATTGTCGTATGTGCATATTGTTATATCATCGTATCATTATATCTTCATATTGTAAGCTTCATAGTGTTATATCGTCATATCATTATATCATCATATTATTATATTGTCATATTGTTATATAATCATTTGTTATATCATCATATTGTTATATCATGCTATCGTTATATCATTATGTCATCATATTGTCGCATCGTCACATTGTGTCATATTTATAAAATTGTCTTGTAGAATTATAAAATTATAAATTATGAAATTATAATTTTAAAATAATAAAATTATAAAATTATATGTGACGATAATTGAACAAGGTAACATGGCAACATAATAACCACGTCAGTCACGTAATAATCACATCACTGATAAGCAAGATAATGATCACATCAGCCACTTATCACTCAGATCACTAATAAGTTAATAACAAAGATTCAATTGAAACAAAATTTATGTACTGAATCTGACTATAAAAAAAATATTAAAAATTCAATTCGAAATTGTGAAATTTATCAAACACTTATAGCATAATTAATCCTAAAAACTATCATAAATTTAGTTGGTAATAAAACGTTATTAAATTAATATTTTGTCGTACCTTAATGGTTTACAAACCAAAATGCAATGAAATAACATTCGTCAAATATTACTTACAGAATTAAAAGCCTAAGTTAGAAACAAATTGTATTAAAACAAAAACTTCTGATATATAAAAAATAAAGCACGTTAAATAAACAATTTCCATGCAATCATTAACAATATACTTAGGTACTTAGGGAGGTCAACAAAATCTATATATACGAGTATCCATGAAAAAAAAACCCCGCAACAATAGGAAATAGATATTGGACATTGATACCCGCAGGTAATGGATACGAGTATTATAGTATTCGATCCTTGAATACATGTATCCGCTATACTCTAATTTAAATTAAAAAAATTATTAAATCATTAACACATTGATTTTAAATTGGTTATTTTTTATCAATGGGTTAGTTTTTATCAGTTGATTTTAAAAAATCTCCATTTATTTGTAAGTTGTTATTCATCATTTAAATGAGTTATTGTCACTTTGTTTGAACTTTATAAAGATTATGCATTGTATTTTTATTTAAATTTATGGTTAATTTTTTTATTAAATATTAAATACTCATTTTGTAAATACTCGCAAGTATATATGGATATCCGTGGATATTAAAATAATATGCGAGTACTCACATAACGATAACAGATACTTATACATATAGGTACGAGTACGTGACAAATATTTATCCAGCACGTGAAAGTTACTATTCATATCATATTCGCCTGTTGACACCCATATATGTAACAAAACTAGTTAAAACTCAAATAGAAATGAAAAATTATTATATGAAAACTAGTCCATTTTTAACTGTTATACAAAACCAAAACAAATTGTCAAATTTTTTGTATGATAAACTTATTTTGCCTTTTTTTTCATTCCAAATAAAAAAAATATTTTAGCCTTCTACTTAGAAAAAAAAGGGTACGTTTATAAGTCTTTGAAATCCCAACAAAAATAAAGAAAACTAATTATATAAAGCTACCAAGAAAACTGCTACATGATTCTACTTAAATTTTAGTAAAAACAGTTATGAATTAAAATTCAAAAATTAGTAATTATAAAATGATTATTTTATAAGATTATAAATAATATAAAAAATTATTTAAAAATAATTAAATGAATTTAAAATATTTAAGAAAATTAACTACTAAAAAAATTACTTTACAAAATATAGAATTTGTATTGTTTTAATTAATTATTCTATTGTAATAAAAATATAAATATTTTATTATATTTATCTAAAGTTAAATGATTATCTAACCTAATTAGTTATATAAGTAAATATAGTAAAACATTTACCGCATAAATAATTATATTTTTTAAATATAAATATGGGTAACTTTTTAAACCTTAGCAAAAAAAAAGTATCATTTTTCATATTTCAAGTCTCCATTTTCGTTTGGTTTTATCTTAGCTTTTTGTGTTTCCATCCAAATGTCATGTTCATTATATGAGATGTTAATACTTTTGAATATTGTTACTGTTTTTATTGATCTTAGTAGATTTTAAGTACCCAGAAAATATTTATTATGAACTAAAACTATTTTTATACGCCACCTCAAATTACTTAATTTATATATATGCACGCTATTTTTTATAAATATTAAAATTAAATATAATTGTAGGTTTTTATTAACTCGAAAATAAACTAAAAATGAAAAAATTATATTTACGTACTTATTTAAAAATGAAAATAATTATTTATTTTTTATTTAATTTTGTCAATGTAAGATAAAAGTTTATAAATATATATTAATATTATAGATAATACCTACTATGTAGATTTTTCTAGAGTTATCATTGTTCTCTCGGTCATCTATTATTATGAAAAACTTTTTCGAGGTATATATGAGTTGGATATTGTTTCGGGTACATGGATCTAGCATCTATCTAAAAACACTCAGTTTTTACTTTTTATTCGTTGCAGTTCCTATCGTTCGCTTTCCTTTATTTAACTCCCGTTCGATCTCCTTTCGTTCCGTCCCGCTCGGTTGTTCAAACGATCGGGGTACCTGTCTATAAGTCTCTGATTATGTTTTTCTTAATCACGGTCTAATTATTTTTAACACTTGATTATCGATTTGTATTACTTTAATTTACAGATTTAGTTTGGGTGCAGCCGCTCGACTAAAGGGTCGTGCATGCTGTTGAATGTCTCATAATTATGTTATGGTGACAAAATTCCACTAGAATGAACGGTGGTGGCCGCTCGGGTCGTGAGCTCCTTAAAATCACTCTAGAGAAATTGTCAAATCAACAACCCACAGAATTATCCATCTATAACGGGCGACCTTCGATCGCTTATCCTTGAATCGCCTGATCAAGAATCATACGGTACAAGAATCATGATTTTACTTAAACTAAGAAAGATATCTTAAGAGATTTATTTGACAAAAATAACGATACCTAGATGAATCCACGAAATTGAAAATGAGACAAACTTAGGAGAAAAGACTACTAAAAATATAGTAGCTATGTGCTATAACACATGACTAAAAAAACAAATAATAAAGGTGACAGTATTAATAAATTTTGGTAAAGTCATACAAGAAATAATGGAAGGTTGCAACAAATTGGAATGCTTAATATCAAATTGTTGATTCCATTCAAAACACAAGCTCAGATATCTTACCCATAAAGTTTTTAACCAAGAACTTGGAATGCAACATATTTAAAAACTTAATATAATTAAGTTATTATTCCTTTGTTATGGAATATTATATATTTTTTCCTTAGGGGAACACTTCAGTGATTGGACGAGGAGAGTTGAGAATAAAAAGCTCTATAATATATATTCTAATTTTTTTAAATCAATGATAAAAATAAATTTTAGATTATATAATATAAAAATAATAATCATGTTATTTGTTATCTATATATAATTGATCAATCATATAACAAAAAATGTAATCACCATAAGAGTAGTATTGAGTTTTCACACAATTTTGTTTTAAGCAATCAACAATCGTTTTTAAATTAGTTATCTAAAAAATTAACTACTTCAATTTAAATTTCTTACATTATATACATCGATTACTTCTATTTATACGATTATCATTATAATTACAAATCATATAATTAATTAGGATAAACAGAGATAACAAAATATAAAAAATTAAACCAAAATAAACCTAAATAATTTTTTTAAGACTTAAATTATTTCTTGAAAAACATTTAAAAATTAATGGAACTCAAATTATTAATGATTCAATACAAACTAAAATAATAGGAAAGAACGTCTCCTAAAAATTTGTAATATTTGCTGCTGCAATGCCTAATTTTGTTTTCTTAAAATAGTCGAAATTAAAACCCCGCAAAACCCTAACAAGGTAAGTGCAATCACCGCGATGGCGTGCAATGGCTCTGGGTGCCAATCCGGTTCTTGCTACAAAGACGAAGACGCAACATCTAACCAACCAATCAAATCCCAAGAAACCGATTCAACAATCCCTACCAATGTCTGCATCAAGTGCAAGATCAACGTCGCTGTTTCCGGCTACGGCGGAATCGACGACGGCCGTTTCTGCGCCGATTGCTTCAAAACCAACTTATTCGGAAAGTTTCGTTTTGCTGTCACTTCAAACGCCATGATCACGCCCACCGATAAGGTCCTCGTTGCCTTCTCAGGTGGCCCTTCTTCCAGGTCAGTTCAAAACCCAATCCCCTTTTTATTTTATTTTTCTCTTTAAATGTCTTTAATTTATTATTTGAAATGTTCGGCTAATTTAAATTTTGATTATTGTATTTAATGGAGAATAAAAGGTGTGTTTCTTTTTTTTTCTGTTTAGGGTAGCTTTGCAATTTGTGCATGACATGCAAGAGAGGGCTCAGAGGAACTTTGATGCGAGTAGGGATAGGTCTTTGCCGGTGTTTGGTGTTGGAGTTGTGTTTATTGATGAGAGTGCCGTCTTGTCTATTCCTTCCAGTGAAATGGAGGAAGCTGTTGAATTTATTAGAGAGGTTGTGTCTTGTTTAGTTCCGCCGAGGAAGGAGTTGCATATTGTTCCCATTGAGACGATTTACTCGTCGGATTCTGGTGATGGGAAGGATAGGCTAATCAAGGTAATGAACACGGTCACTGATCCGACGGGAAGGGAGGATATGTTGCTGTGTATGCGAATGTTGGCGCTGCAAAAGGTATGTTTCTGGTTCTGGATGACTGTCTTACTTAATAATATATATATATATATATATATATATATATATATTTATTTTTTTATTTATTTTTTTT
>Ga0209389_1002228_pt1 | contig 14628 bp, 12 predicted proteins | sample CowpearedBW_FD_187526 | JGI IMG/M metagenome (GOLD analysis project Ga0209389, IMG submission 187526) | Root nodule microbial communities of legume samples collected from California, USA - Cow pea red BW (SPAdes) (version 2) | ecosystem: Host-associated > Plants > Roots > Nodule | place: USA...
TATTTAGTTGAAAAGTCATGACACACTTCTTTAACCCCACCCAACAATGATTCTCTAGCAAAAGCCAAAGTTTACGCACATATTAAACACAACTACTTTAGTGTCCAACCAACCTTGGAGGTGGCACCATTGGGTTGGTATCCCATAAAAACCAAAAGAATAAAATAAACCCTGGTCCACAAATTTTAATTTACATCCTAGTCTTTTCATATATATTTATTAATTCAATTTTTCATAGTATTTTAATTTCGAATATAAATTTTCAATTCAGTTAAAAACTGAAAATAAATTCGTTTATACTTAGTTACATAGTAACGATTTTCTTAAACCTAAACTTACAAACATGATGCTAGTGAGTTATTATTTTCCTCATTTCACACCTTTTTTCTCTTCTTTTTTTTTCTTTGAAGACCCCACCTGTGGAAACTTCAACTACACGGTACATTCACCATTGCAGACATAATTATATTTTAATGAGTCAATGATAAGCGATACTAACATATAGTTAAAACATATATTTAAATTAACAAATCATAAATTCAAGATGAGCATGTGCTAATAATAAAATAAGCCCTCACGACACGTAACGTTATCTTGCAATTACCGAATGTGGACCCCACGATACAACATCCAACGGACGAAAACTTGTTGGACTTTTTTGGGCCCAAGGCTCGATTAACGAGGTCCACTTATTGGTGGATCGCGTTACATGCAAAGCAATGTGAATCATGGCATTAAACGCGATTAAACGCGATTAAACGCGATTACTAAATAAAGGGTAAAGAAAACTCATTAATTAATGTTTATTATCGATAATGTGTGCATTAGTGTCGGTATCATGAATGTCATGTGGGTGTGTAATGTAACGGATCTCTCTCTCTCTCTCTCTCTCCATTTACACGGTTTGCCACGCTGGAATCTATATCATTTACTATCCGCTGTCACTTTTGTATTAATTACTCGCTTTTCAAATTCCCCTAAAGTTACTTCTTTTATTTGTGTGGAAATGAAATTGCATGATCGATCGACATGAACGGTCTGATTTTCAGGTCATTTATAGCAGTGGAAAATGCAAAACCATGAAATAGAATCTGGACCACCGACCAAGAAAAAGGTATGCAAGGTGGGTAAGCTAGTAGTAGTGGAAAACTTTTGTCTAGTTACTGATCTCATATCTGTACGATATTATTAATTATTAATTATTAATTAAATACTACTTTTGAGTTAACTTAACCCAATACCAACTACGGAAGATTAATTAATTAATTAATTCGTAATGCACAATCTACCTTGCCTTGCGTATATATAATAAAATTAATAAATAAAATGAATGTTCGTTGCGAAAAGGATTCTAGCGGCGCATGTAATAATAGTGTTGATTGAGAGGAGAATAATAGCAATAATATTCACAAAAAATTAATAAAATGCAATGGAGGGTTGAGTTAATTAATTTTGTTGAAGGAAGAAATTCATATTTGATATTTGGTAATTGATAATTGATATTGGAGATGGGAGATGAGAGATGAGAGAGAAAGAAAAGGAGGGTACAAATGGATCTAGCATCTGCGATGAGGTAGGCTCCACTAACTGTGTATCTTTCTTTCTATTTTTCTGTGTTCTAATTTTGGCTGCAAATATTTTCCACCTTCATTTATTTTTCCCCAACCTAATTTTAATTTCCTCCTCAGATTTTTTTGCTGGGCAATTAGAATCTCTCTCTCCTTCCCCACTTTCAATTTTCCCATTATTATTATACGTAATCCTAATCTGGTATGTTCTTTCTTCTCCTTCTCCTTCTTTCAACGCCTATTTCACTTCATAATCCCGTTTCTTTGTTTAATTTCTCCCTCGGTTCTGCTCTGTGCTCTTTATCTGTGATCACATCGTAGCATGCAAGTATTTGTGAGTATCTGGAGCTAGATGTCACATGTTTTGCAAACGCTTCCACGCTTGTGAGAAAATTATGGGGAAGGAACAGAGTGTGTGAATGTCCTCTGGCTTTAACAATAGTCAGGAATTGACTTTTCCGTGTTTTTCCTTGCTTTTCGTTTTCTCTCGTCAGAATTTTCTTCATCCGACCGCCTACTATCTTTGATGATTGAGGTCCTTGCTTTCAAAAGGTTGGCCACAAGAGATGGTGCATTGTTCTGGTTTACTTGTATTTCTATTTCTCGGGGAAAATTACGGGGGAAATGTTGATGACTTTTAAATTAGAGATAGGAATTAATTGTTTTCTGTTGTAACTATTGTTTGGACTACTTCTTCCTTCTTTTTTTGGCCTATATGTCCTGTCTTTTTTGTGTTTGTCAATGTAAATTTCATAACGATGGGATTCGTAGGAACGTCTATCAAGAGAAAAGACTCGTGAGCTTCCGTGTGTTATATGACTATTTTTCTGTGGATCAAACATCAAGAATTGTAGGTAGTAGATAACTTTAGATTGTAGTTAGTCATGGTTGGAACTTGAATTAAATGAGATCTTTATATCTGTTAGTAGTACGGATTGATTTTAAAAGGCCCTGTTTCATCCCTTTTCACTTGAGTGAATTTGATTGTGATTTGTGAAATTATAATTATCCATAAAGAATTCTCAATCTGTCGTTCGGAGTTTGAACACCGAAAACCTGGCAAACAGTTTTTTCTTATTCAGGAATTGGCTAATCCCTTGGTTGGTAAAAGGAAAGTAATTAAATGGTATATGTAGTACTCAATTCTCTATTGGTGACTTGTTATTGTGAATAGCAATTTCGCTCAAAATTGAGACTTATACATGGGGGTTTTTAATTTCTGATTCAATTGTATTATTTTGGATGGCTTGTATAGGCTGTAATTCTCTTGTTTTAATTTTATTCTCCACTGACTCATTTTTCTTATTATTGTTTAGTGGTTAGACACCTCTAGAGCTCCTGACTGATCCTTACAATGGAGGATGTTGAAGACAAGATACCCCCTTTATCCTCTTCAAAAATTACTGAAGAGATACCACTTGCCGAACATGTTGGAGACAAGCTACCGTCTGAGTCTTCTCCAAAAATTGCTAAAGAGACTTCACTGCTGCCAGAACTTGTTGGAAACAAGAGACCATCTGAGTCTTCTCCAAAAAATGCCGAAGAGATACTCCTGGCAGAGCTTGTTGGAGACAAGCTACCATTGGAAACTTCCCCAAACATTGCTGAAGAGACACCACTGGTAGAACATGTTGGAGACAACCAACCGTCTGCATCCTCTTCCAAAATTAAGGAGACACCACCTGCTGAGGGTGTGACAGAGAACTCTGAATCCTCTTCTAAAGTCGCAGAAGAGGCGACACTGGCAGAACATGTTGTCAACAAGCTACCCTCTGAATCCACTACAAAAGTTGCTGAAGAGATGACACTGGTAGAACACCCTGAAGAAAACGCCGAAGTGATGAAACTGCCCAACAATCAATCTTCCACCGAAGCTCCAACTGTCCCACTGGTAGAACACCCTGAAGAAATACTTTTTCCAAATTCTAATGATTGTCAAACTGTATTGCAAGAGGAGTGTGTTTCTTTAGTTAATCCAGTTGCAAACCCAGATGCTGCATTTGATGTAACAGAAAAAAGGCAGCAGGTCACTTCAGTTGAAGATTCAAAACCAGGTGCTCTAGAAAATGTCTCTGACGGGTATGAATTGCTGGATAATGTTTCTAATATCACTGCTGACAGTGATGTTGATGATGAGATTAGGCGATCAGCTTATTCTGAAACAAAAGATTTGCAAAATGATCACAATGAACTTTTGATGACCATGGCAACGGTTAGCTCACTTCCCCATGGCAAGATGTCTGATGAGAAAAAAAACATTATCGATACCAGAGCTCCTATTAAATCTGTCAAGCAAGCTGTTTCCAAGTTTGGAGGAATTGTGGATTGGAAGGCTCATAGAATCCAGACTGTGGAGGTATGTCTTGCATTTTTCAGCATCAGTTTTTTATGACAGTTATTGCCAATTTATCTTCTTTATAGTTCTATCCTATAATTTCAAATTCTACTGATTGTTTCGTTTGCTTCTCAAAGCTAAACCTATACAATAATGATAGGATAGGCAAGAGGTAGAGGCTGTAGTGGGTATAGAGATGAAAGAAATAGTATCCTTGATTAACAGTGGAAGTTGCAACACCCACTGGTGACAGAAGGTTAACCGGGGCTTTTGTGTTAATGGAACTGAAATATTCTGCCAACATAAATTACATTACAGGGCTAAGCATTGGCGTGGCACACATGTTGCAGAAATTTGGAACTTTTATTTTCTACATATTCCCTCAATGCTATTTATGTGACATTTTTACAAATTTACCTTTACATATACGGTATATGTAAAAATTACTGACTTGGCAGTTTGTTGCAGGCCCTTCTGATGCAATTGTCTCTAACTTAAGCCACTAGAATATGAGCTCTGTTATTTGGGATATTAGTGTCTGTGTATGTGTCACCCAATATTTAGGCAGATTTGTGTATGCTATGATCAGTCTAGTGTATTGAACAGGCTAATTTTCTTGAAGTTAAAATCTCTGCAGATAATGTTTATGACATGGAAATGCTTTGAAGTGGCATTAGAGTGCTAATGAACAAAACAAAAGTCGGAAGTATTTTTTGAAACGGAAAATACTTATTTTTACTGAAAACATGATAATAAAGAAAACAAATTCATTATATTTGTGATTGCCTTGCTTATGAATTCATTTTGACCTCAGATGAACTAGAAAATGAATTATATGTTCTTTTATGCCTATATATGTGATTTCTAATGTCCAATACTGTTTGTTTTCTAAGGAAAAATAGAGATACTGATGATCATTCTTTCTGCTATGCATACTTGTTTGTCTGCTCGAACTGCTATTAACTTTAGTTTTTCCCTGGATGTATAGAGACGAGATCTTGTAGAACATGAGCTTGAAAAGGCACAAGAGGAGATCCCGGAGTACAGAAAACAAGCAGAGGATGCTGAACAGGAAAAAGGCCAAATGCTAAAGGAGTTAGACAGCACAAAGAGATTAATAGAAGAATTAAAACTTAACCTAGAGAGAGCAGAAACAGAAGAGCGTCAAGCAAGACAGGACTCAGAACTTGCAAAGCTCAGAGTGGAAGAGATGGAGCAGGGTATTGCAGACGAATCTAGTGTTGCAGCCAAGGCACAACGTGAGGTTGCCAAAGCAAGGTATGCAGCTGCTGTTTCAGATTTAAAAATCGTGAAAGAGGAGCTGGAAACATGGCGCAAAAATTTTGCTATATTAGCGACTGAAAGAGAATTAGCTATTAAGAAAGCTGAAGAGGCCGTTGCTGAATCAAAGGAAGTAGAGAAGTCTGTAGAGGATTTAACTATTGAGCTAATTGCTGCAAAAGAATCATTGGAGACTGCCCACGGTGCACACTTGGAAGCGGAGGAACAAAGAATAGGAACAGTCATGGCAAAAGATCAAGATTCCCTTGATTGGGAGAAGGAACTTAAAGAGACAGAAGAAGAGCTCCAGAGACTCAACCAGCAAATTTTGTCTGCAAAGGAACTCAAATCTAAATTGGAAACAGCCTCTACTTTGCTGATTGACTTGAAAGCTGAATTATCTTCTTATATGGAATCAAAGTTAAAGCAGGAAGGTGACGAAGAAGGAAACTCAAAAGGAGGCCCAGAAGAACCAGAGAAAAAGACCCACACTGACATACAAACAGCAGTTGCATCAGCCAAAAAGGAACTTGAGGAAGTAAATCTTAACATAGAGAAAGCAACCGCAGAGGTTAGTTGCTTAAAGGTAGCGGCTACATCATTAAAATCAGAACTTGAACAGGAAAAAGCAACTCTTGCCGCCATCAGGCAAAGGGAGGGAATGGCCTCCATTGCGGTTGCATCTCTGGAAGCTGAATTGGAAAAGACTAGATCAGAAATTGCTTTGGTTCAGATGAAGGAGAAAGAAGCTAAAGAGAAAATGGCCGAGCTTCCCAAGAAGCTACAACTTGCGGCTGAAGAGACTAGTCAAGCCAACTTGCTTGCTCAGGCAGCTCGTGAAGAGCTACAAAAAGTAAAGGCAGAAGCAGAGCAAGCCAAGGCTGGAGTAAGTACCATGGAAAGTAGATTACTTGCAGCTCAGAAGGAGATAGAGGCTGCAAGGGCGTCTGAACATTTGGCAATAGCGGCTATTAAAGCATTGCAAGAGAGTGAATCAACTAGAATCAAGAATGCAATAGACCCATCCAAAGGGGTAACACTCTCTTTGGAAGAGTACTATGAGCTAAGCAAACGAGCACATGAGGCAGAAGAGCGGGCCAATATGAGGGTTGCAACTGCTAATTCCGAAATTGATAAAGCTAAGGAGTCTGAATTGAAAGCCTTTGAAAAGTTGGACGAAGTGAACAGAGAGATAGCTGCTAGAAGGGAATCTTTGAAATTGGCAATGGAAAAGGCTGAGCAGGCTAAGGAAGGTAAATTGGGCGTAGAGCAAGAATTAAGAAAGTGGAGATCTGAAAGTGAACTACGAAGAAAGGGGGGAGACTCTGGCCAAGGAGCGGTAAACCAGAGTAAAAGTCCTAGGGGTAGTTTTGAGGGGAGTCATGAAGCAAATAATTTTGAGCGCACTGGTTCTGCAGCTAATGCTGCACATCATGTGCCAAGTCCAAAGACTAATGTACATCCAGACATTGATGAAAGTGAATCATCTCCAGAAACAAAACAAGGGAAAAAGAAGAAAAGGTCACTTTTCCCGAGGGTTTTGATGTTCTTTGCTAGAAGAAAAACACATTCAACCAAGTGAGGGTAATCCCAAATTGTACTGCAGATAACTTAGCAGCCACCCGTTTTGGATATCTCAAAGTGACTTGAAATGTTGGAATCTTCAACTGCATCGACCTGTAAATGTTGGCAATTGTTGTGCTGTGTATTTGATTGTATTCTCTCTCACTGAAGGGTTGGTATGTGGTCGCCTGCTGAGTGTTTTACGTGGAGATAAAAATAAATTCATCTTTAGTGTGAAAGAGAAAGTTAGATGATTCTGTATTGTGTATAGGCTTCTGATATATTGAACCTCAGGCTTTTGTAAAGATTTGTTTGAGATTTTACAAAATGAAAGAAAAAGGTTTCCGAGTCGAGACTTGATGCTTTTAATGACATGATGTGAGGTTATTGGAAACACCTCATTAGATTGGAACAGGGAAGATACCTGGAATGTTGCAGATCTTCTGATGCCTGGAATACACCGTATATAGGCTGAAGTCTCCAATTTATCCAGATCACTCGCCAAATTTTGAGTCTTTGCAGCTTCAGCACCGCTTTTCTGTATTAGTTATACATCTCACTTATATTGCGATTTAATTTAGTGAGTTGTCAGTGATAGATTTATCCTTTGTTCTGTTCGCATTTTTTTTTCTTATTCATCATTAAATTTTAACACAGAATTTGATTGATGGAAAATAGAGGACATGGTTTCATTTATAAGTTAATTTTGCTTGGTTCATTTTTTGGAAGGAAGAGAAATGGAATCCTTTTTAATCCAATTCTTGTTTCTATCCAATTTTAGAGGGAATTTAAAATATTGCAACTGTAATGATTAAACTATCAATACCTATGTTTTGTAATTTAATTTGAAGTTGTAAGACCACAAGACTAAAATAGTTTTTAAAATATTCTCTTTCTCTGGGAATTAAACAAAAAAATAATTGACTTCCTTTTTCCATTAAACTAAAGAAAAATGTTTAACAGAAACTCCACTCTTCTCTTTCCCCTTCTTTAAACCTAGAGTTCCTAAATTTTAGTAAATTATTTTAACGATCCAATTATATCTCCTTTCATGAACTTAACAACGTACGAATGTTATACTTGTGATTATGGAAATACTGCTCAATATCCCTGTCTTACAAAAGTTAGGACAACTGCTATCGCTGAACCTGAAACATTCTTACAATATTTCTAATATAAAGCATATAAAGAAGGGAAAATTCTTAGTTCGACTCCCTGGGAAGTATTTCATTTCAAATTATTAAGAACTACGCATCAAAATAATTTAATTCATACTCTATCCACAATTAAGAAAGTTTCTTAAAGTAAATCGATTTGCTTGCTAAAGTGGAAAACTTCACCGGTTGTTATAATTTGATCAGAAAAGTTATTTGAACTAAAATGGAAAACACTTTAATCATCAGATTTTGAGTCATTTATTCCCCCCAAAAGCCTAAACAAACAATTAAGTCGATTGAAAATGAATTAGAATACATTTGCTTCAAGACAACTACATCTAAACTTGATCCTTGACCTCAATGAGGTTAAGGTGGAAAAATTAAAAGAAATTTCGTTTTATGGATAAGTCCAAGCCATACAGCACTTGGTAGAACTAAGAACTAGAATTCGCAATGGTCTGAATAATAGTTTTATGCCATGGATTGGAAAGATGCTCCACAAGGTTCTCAATTGGTCCAACGTGAGTCACCGAAGCTTGTACAAAGAAACCAACCATTGCCACCATTGCAAGTCGACCTTTAAATAGGAGATTTACAACTATGACAACGACCTTTTGGAGCATTAAACATTTATTGACAAGCATAAAAGAACTAAGAAAGAAATATACCATTTTTAATCTCTTTAAGCTTCGAATCATGAGCGTTTTTAATGTCTTTAGCTAGGCCAAGAGGATTTAGCAGAGGACCCCCTGGGTACCTGTTTGAAACAACCATATACACCTCAATGTCTCTACTAATTCATATTCAGTACTATAGTTAAAGAACATGAACAATGGTAAAAAATTCAGAGATTATATATATATATATATATATATATACTGTTATTGGAAATGCCAATACCCTGGCTCTAATCCTTCCAGTGAAGCTTCTAGTCCAAAGAAGGACCCCTCTTTAGCTTGAGATCCAGGACTAACAAAATCCATGTACCTTTTTGTTTCGGCAAACCTTACAAGCAAAAAAGTGAAGTCATATTAACTGGTCTCTTAATTCTCTATAGAATAATGGAATTGTGAAAACCCGAATTCATGGTTGAAATTATACCCCATCAGAAGTAGTTGAACAATGAAGAGTGTCTGTGTATTGGCAAGGTCGTATTTTACTGCACCAGCTTCAAACCAAACCGGTATCTTACTAACTCCTGTGACGCGAAGCAGCTGCACAGATTACCAACTACTTCAGGCAAGGACTCTAATAGTTAGTAATAACTAATGAATCTTGATAGATTTTATCAATTTATCATAAAGACGTTTTCTACATTCAATTTTTTCTATGTAAGTTGTCACTCACATCTGTCACAAGAATTCCCAATACCCCAAGCATTGCAAAACGGGAATGAACCAGCTCTGCCTGCACATACCACCTTAAGGTATCAGGATCCTCTCCAAGCCCAAGTGGGTCAAATCCAAAATCTCCAGCCAGACTGAAAAGTATACCGTTATATGAAAACCTGAATAGAGAAAGTAGCAGTAGCAGAAGAGGAACGAACTAGGAATCATATTCATATCCTCACGTTCCATCAAGATAAGGTGGGGGATCAAGTCCTGGGAGCCATGTAGGTCGCTGTTGCGCTGCTACGCAAGTTTTTCTATGACGTGGAGTGGCAGCAGCAGAATGCCCAAGCCACGAGACTCTTCCTGCTGGTGAAGCTCTATATATGCTCTTACTGTTGAATAAAGAGCGTGTTTGAATAGGAAGGCCTCTTCCTACTGCTACTGCCACCATTGTTTTCTGATTATCTGATTCTGTGCCCGTCCTCAAATTTGTGACGTTCACAACAACCACATTAATACATGTTATTGATTTAAAGGTAAAAAAGTTACAGGGGGCCCACTTATCCACTGAGATAGAAGTTGGATAACAAACGTCTGCTTCTTAGGCTTCATGATAAAATACATTCTCCTCTAATCTACAGACATCCGTTTTAGATTACCACTTTAGAAATCATAAATTACTTCGGTTCCTTCCGTAAGAGCAAACAGAGGTGTGAACCTTTCCCAATTTGTACAATCCAGGTCTGTTTTTATTTATTTTTCGTACCTTATATGTTTTCAATTGACATAGTGTATGTTATGCCAAAACAAGCAAATCAACGGTGGAAGCTGGGCATGTTCGCTCTACCAGCACTAGTTCAGGCGCTAAATAAAAAAGGAACTGGTAAACGAGAAAAAGCGAAAAGAAATTGAGATAAAAAATTATACAATTCTGGAACCAACTAATATTATCTTGAGAGATAACTGAACATGCTGGTACAATTGAACAATCAACACTTTTCCTGTATTAATATCCGAAATGACATTAATATCAGCTACAATTGAAAACATCCTACGTACAACCGAAAAAAGTCTTTAAATGAAATATATGAAACGATATTAGTTATGCTAAGAGAGCAACAATTGTTCACTGGCTGTGTATCATCGCTTGCCAGATATGCTGAAAGAGCTAACTTTCATTGGTGTTGCTATGACCAGTGGCGCTTCGGGAGAATCGCTGACTGCAAATCTGTCATGCATAAAACGGCTCTCAACAATGGAATCATCCCTAAGGACTATCTTGTAGCAGTAGCAGCTCTTAAGACCCTGCTGGTTACGATAGCACTCATGAGAACCATCCTTGACTTGCTGGAAGTTCCATATCACACTGAACTTCCCCACGGTGGCTACTATATGCCGCTCCTGCTTCCCATTCTCCGTCACCTAATAACCAAGAAGCACAAAGAATAAAAATATGTTTCCACGAGATTAAAACATGAAAGGCACAATAAAAACCAATATATGTCATTTCTCAGCAGATGTGGGAACAGAATAGACACAATCTAGCCCAAGGGAGAAAAATAACTTTTGCCTGGGAAGAGTGCCTATATAATCGATCAAAAACTCAAGCTCAAATATTATTAAGATAATAATTAAGTATATGCTAAAATTGGCGCAATTATCTTTAATCTTTTATTGATTGTGATTATTGGCACCATACTCACGCATGAATTGCCAGGGGGAAATCCCCATGATTTTAACAACATCAAACACGAAATTCCTTTGAAAACCAACAAACAATTAACATGCTAAGCGTTATGAGTTTTCTAATCTGAACACGGGATACACTTTAACTAGAAGGAAAAAACTCAGACTAAAAACCTCAAAGCGCATGTGATAGGTATTGTGTATTTCAGGAAAAGGGGTCAAAGTGACTTCATGTACCAATATACTGCACATGTGGCAGCAGGAGGAGTGTGGGAAGAAAGGGACAGATTTAGTTGTGAGATGGAGGGAAAAAAAAAGGAAAATAAAAAGGAGGTAGAAGGGGACATTATTGAGTGAAGATATAGGTGGGAGACTCAAGACCTATCCGAAAATCTGAGATACCTATAATTTCTATCTGATCAGTTCAGAGAGAGGAAGCGAATTAGTGATATCATATGTTATTAAGAGCATAGTTTTAGTTATAATACGTCTCAGCTTTTTCTGTTCTAGTTCTATCAATGCATGATAATTTTTTTCACAACTAGGTACAAGGATAAAGCTTCAGTTAACAAAACAAAATAAGAGCACAGCAGCATATTATAAATCCGTCTCCTGAACCAATAGTAAAAACTTTATTTGCAAAAATATTTATGATGTAATAACTCCTTGTATTGTGATTTACAAATAACACCAACATAATACAGGCTAAATGTTCAATAGCAAACATGCAGTGTATAATGAAAATATGTCCTTGTACTGTAAACATGCAGTGTTAGATAGTAAGTGAACAATATATTTATTGCCAAAATACTGTGCTGTGCACAAACTTAATAAATTGAGTAAAAAGGCACTTTAAAATGAAGGATGCAATTGAGAAGAACAATAGGACAGTAATGATAATAACAACATTTAATTAGATACCATGACAATTCACCAGCAAACGATAATATAATTATCACATTTTTAATTTGCCACACAACAATAACCGAAGCAAGCAGAGAATTCAATTCACACTTACCCACGAAAACTGCGCATTCCGGAACTTGTTATTCGCTCCAGCCAAATGGGAATCAAGAGGGGTGAGCTTCAACAACCTGGGAGCAGCAATCTTGTTCCCCATCCTCCCAGAAAAACCAGTCTTTGTCCTTCCATCTTTGTCAGTAAAGAGGGTACAAATAAGAATCAAGTATGTATCAGTAGTACCCACAATCCACTTGCCATCAAAGGTAACATCCACATGAGTGACGGGAGATCCCAGGCCAGGAAACGCAGTCTTCGCCTGCCTCATCGTGTTCACCGAATACAGTCTTATCTTCCCATCCAAAGACCCTACAACAATGGACCCATCACCCGTAGTTGCAAAGCACTGAAAATTAGTCCCTCTCGAAAACTGATGTCCCTGCGCCCAATTCAAAACAGGGGCATTCGAATCAGCCAAGTTCTGAACCATCCCATTGCGATCCCTCATATCCCACCTACAAAGTCTGTTATCATCCAGCCCCAGAAATGTTGACCCAGACGGATCCAACTGTGCTCCTTTACAATCATTGGTAATATCCCTCATTGTAATCTCTGTACCGTCCTTCCCAAACATCCATTCACTAACCACCTTCCCGGTCTCAATATCAAGCTGATGAAGCCCCGTGGAGTGAAGCTTTCCACCACCCATTGGACTCATCAGAAGCATGTTCGTCTCAGCCTTCATAAGAAGCGTCTTCTTAGGGGTAGAATAGGAAGAAGAATCCCCACCCCCATTTTTATACCCATCACTGAAATTCACGAAAGCACCCTTCCCGTGAATCCCATGTGCGAAGTTCTTCACCACTTGAATCCCGTTATCACTCACCAAAAAACTGTTATCCAAAGCACCCAATGCAATGCTCTGAATGCCACCGTTTGAAGCTTCTTCGAACTCTTCTTTCAAATCCTGATTAGCCCTAACCGGAGTGGCGCTTTTGGAGAAAGTTTCTTCTGCGTCTTCCCACATAGAATCGTCCGCGGCTTCGGGTTTGGCCCACACCATGAAATCCTTGCCGTAGATCTTGAGCTTATTTGCTTCCGTCGCCTCCACCCCGTGCGTGTTCTCGAAGAGACAGTTCTGGAAGGAATCAATGAAGTCGATTTGGTCTTGCAAGGTGAAGAACTTCATCGCCCAGACGCCGCGCGCCACGAAGTCCACACGCCGCTGGTCGGGGAAACTCTTCAGGCCCATCTCGGGGTCCACCTTTGCCCGGATTCTGGAACCGACTTTCATAACCCAGAATGGTTGTTCTCTGTTGCTTTCGTCGTCGTCCGTATCGTCGCTTTCGTCGTCGGTGCCTGTGTTGGAGTGAGTTTTGACGAAAGAATACGTGGTGAGTTTGTCGGAGATTACCCACTTGGCTTTGGGGGTGTTGCCGCCGACGTGGAGGTAGAGTTTGACGGCGTTTTTAACGGCGGGGGTGCTGGAGGAGGAATATTTGAGTTTGAGGGCTTTGAGTTTGGCCTCCACGTCATCAATGGATGAAGTTGACAGCGTTTTTGGTGGCCGTTCGGAGCTTCCTCCCGCGGCGTCTTCGTAGGTTTCCTCCTCCTCCTGCTCTGAATCGGATGATTCTAACAGATCTTCGCGGCTGTGAGAGGATCCCATGGAGTTGATTTTGATGAGATGAGATCGGAATTGCAATTTGGGAATACGAAGAAAGAAGACGGTGATGATGATGCTAAGAGGGACAAGTTCGAAATTTGAAAAAGGAGCGTTTGGGGTTAGGGTTTTTAAATCGCAACGGAAGGGAACGCGTGTAGAGTGGGGCCACTTGATTGAGTATAGCCCTAAACAACCTTTTGATGCAATGTCTTAATCAATATAAATTATTCAGATTATGTTCTGCTTAACTTAGGTCACTTATTTTAATTTGCTTCATATCTAGTGAAGTTTATAAAAATTTTAATCCTACTTTTGTAATAAACTATGTTTTATGACGTTTAACATTAAATTTCAGTAAAAATTTATCATACTAAAACTAAAACGAGAAGTTAAACATGTTTGTTAACCAAATTTGTAGAGATTTTTAAAATTTAGTTATTCAAGTAAGCATATTTATAGTCGTTGCCAATTATTTATAGAAAGATTTTAAAATTTAAGAATTTAAATGTTGCTTTAAGATATTTTCCTCACAATCCAGCAGCTATATAATTTTATTCTAGTGTTTCGCAAGTCTTCTTTAAAATTCTGAAAAAATAAAAGACATAATAGTTGCTTAATCAAGACATTGTATATTCTTTTGGTTTATTCTAACAAATAAGAGGTAAAAATTAATTATCAGTGTTTGTAATACCACAAACCACATTATCAACTCAGTATTAGTTGTAATTTGAAGATGGAAAATGAAACAAACCATATCTTCAAAATAGAAAAATAATATGAATCCTTATTTATCAACTCATCCATATTACATCCATCTCTTTTTTTTATTACCTTTCTTGAGTTTGTTTATGCATCCTTATAAAACAAACATCATCCTATTATATTGCATTGCATAATTTGCGTTAAATCTTCTTATTTATTTACTATTTAAAAACATTTGTATATCTTTAAAAAGGACAAAAAATTATGGAACGAACTAATTTTATAAAATAAAATTGTCTTGATACAATATTATTAATTTATTTAAACATTCTTATGGCAAAATATATATATATATATATATATATATATATATATATAT
>Ga0209389_1002231_pt1 | contig 14626 bp, 10 predicted proteins | sample CowpearedBW_FD_187526 | JGI IMG/M metagenome (GOLD analysis project Ga0209389, IMG submission 187526) | Root nodule microbial communities of legume samples collected from California, USA - Cow pea red BW (SPAdes) (version 2) | ecosystem: Host-associated > Plants > Roots > Nodule | place: USA...
CCACAACTTTCACCGCCAGAGCTGTTGCCACTCTTATTATCACTATCTGAATCAGTATGACAGGTCAATTCCCTAACACCAAAGACAATCTCAGTGTCAGCCAACTTTTTGATAGTGTTGCACTAAAGATTACATCTATAGCCCCTTCAATACATATAAATGTTTATCTCAAGAGCAATGAATGCAGCATCGTTCAATGAGACAGCAGCTATGATTCTACTCATAACCAAAGAAAATGCAATATGCTAATAGAATAAATAAACCACAACCCATAAAACCACAAAATATACACACAGCTATTGTAAGTTCTTCACAAGCACGCATCTATAATTAGAATGTGGAATTTATAAACCATAACCAAATACAAAATCAAAATCAATACCTTCTTGATTTGCGTCTTGATCTTTTGTCTTGTTTCCTTCGTCTCTTGTCTCGGTGTTGTTCTCTTCTTTTTCCACGTCTATGTTTATCTTTCCTAGACCTCTTTCTCTTTCTCCGCCTGTCATCACTGGAGGAACTTGTGAAAGATGAAGATGTATCTGAGTCAGAATCACTATCACTTTCTGAAGAACTCGTGTCTGAATCTGAGGAACTACTCGATTCTGATGAGTAATACTTTCTCCTTTTCCTTTTGTCACCTGAAGATTTTTTGTGCTTTCCCCTATGCAGTTCAGGACTATGGATTTCAGTAGATCCATCTCTTCCCTTTTTTGACTTATTTATCTTCTTTCCATCTACAAAGGTAAAGATTCAAATCAACAGATCAATATAAATCAGAATATATCACATTCAAATGAACAACACATAATGTTATGCTTCAGCATTTTTAATAAGTGTACTTGAAAGATTATTAAGAATTTAACTGCTCAAATAATATAGTTCACATCAAGGGTAGAATTTAGTATTCTGCCTACAGGTCAAAGGAATTCTCACCCTCATTATGTTCACCACAATTAATTATTTTAACAGTTACGCTTGGAAGTCCTTCTTCATCACCCACATCTTCAATTTTCTTCAATATATTATGTCCTTGCACAAGCTTGCCAAAGATTACATGTTTCCTGCAAAATAAACTCAGAATTGAACAAGATAAGCAAGTTGGTAATTTAGTTCCACTAAAAATACGACTAAACATAAGGCAATTCACCTTCTCCCACTCAATAACTAGAGAGACAAAGATCCCATTCATAAAAACAATACAACAAATCATGTACTTCAAATTGAAAAATTCTTGCAACATAAGGTTCAATGCTACATTTCCTCGACTAAATTTTAAATTAAGGCAGATGGCATATGAATATATGTATAGAGAACACTGAAGCAAAAATAGAATTACCACAATACAATAATAAAACCTTGTCCCACTAGATGACTTTTGACAATGCATTACAGTTAATGTAATCAAATTAATGAATTATTTAAAAATAGCTACCACGTAAACTGATGTTAACATCTACAAAAGCCAGTGCTGGTTAGGTTTTAGCTAATAAAAATAATCCAAAGACAGCTTAAATGGGGTTTTCAAGAGTTGTTTCAATAATCATTTCATCCAAATAGCACTAAAATGTTTCATAGTCACTTATTGCAGTAGATAAGCTCAAATTAGCTGAAAATAAAATTATCCAAATGGGACCGAAATGCTAAATGCCATTAAAAAAGCCACATAAGCAAACCTATCAAGACGTGGATCAGCTTTAAAAGTGATTATAAAATGAGAACCAAGAGTGTCACGATCAGCAACTGGCATGGAAAGAAGGCCTGGAGCATCGTGCTTTAGCCTAGGTGATTCATCTGAAACATCACAAGTACAATCTGTTAAAACCACATCAACTTAGATGCATAAACATGACAGTTCCAAATTGATGCTGTAGATTATGAAAGCTATAGACCACAGCTTAGCATTCTCACCTGGGAACTTGGAACCATAAATGCTTTCTCCACCAGTCCCTGCAAAACACACAGGACAATGTGATGTGGGAGTGTAGAAGGATGTAGTATACAACATGTGCAGCATTTGGAATGCTATAAAAAGAATAATAGATGACTGCCAGTGAGGTTTAATAGGTTTAAAGACAAGCCTGCTTTTCTTCCACATAACTACAAAGTACAATAGAAGAGAAGGCTGAATGTGATTATTAAAGACCCCTTTTGCTTTACAGTGGTTCAAGATCAATTTGGTTAACAGAAAAAAAGCAACAACCCCAGCATAGCATGATTTTAACAAAAACACACTAAGAGATGGTAGAGAACAATTGAAGAAGTTACACGACAGATAAAAAGCATATGATGGCATGGCTATAGTTTTAAAATTACAACAAGCCACATCATGGTAATATAAAAAAACTAACCAAAAATGGAAAATAAAATTCCTTTGATACTACCCACCCCATTACAAGCAAATATATACTTGCAAAGGAGCTCTGTTAGTTACCTAATTGACCTAGAAAAGAAAATACCATTGTCACAGGAAACATGAAAATGGAACAAGGCTTGTTACTCGGTCAACTGAATGATCAAATGATAAAAAAGAAAGTAACTACATATACTGTATTAATAGAAATATTCAAAAAATGGTGAAATAATTCATTATAGGTGGTGTGTATCAACATAATACGTACCATTTCGGTTTACAAAATCACCTCCCTGCAAAAAGTAAACCAACCATTAGCACATACAATCACTTAATAACATTTCATACACTTGTGTTTGGTCATCATGGGCCTTATTAGAGTTATGAGTGTTAATGAGATATAACTTAGTAAGTACAACCTTAAAACTATATCACAAGAAAGGTAGCTGTGACCATCAGCCCTGTATCCTACAGAATAAACAACAGTAACTGGCTAAAAGAGGGAACACTACTAAGCCAATTTTAACCACAAAAAGATGTGAGGACATAGAGAACTACTACAGTAAGAGCTAAATGCACAAAAAATTAAAAACAACATACCCGGGCAATGGAGCCTTTAACGATTTGATGAAAGAAAGAACGCTTGTAGTGTAATGACTTTCCAGTGTTTGGACCGACTCCTTTTTCTCCTGAACATACAATGACATTTCGGAAAAGAAATGGGGTAGGGGAATCAGTTATTTATTGATTAGACAAGGAATAACTATATATAATGTTCCAATTTTTCAAGCACAACTCAATACATAGAATTTTATATTGAAAAGGTCTAATAAACAAATATCAACATTAAATGAATTTTTCACGCAGGTCAAATTTATTACCTGTGCACAATGCACGGAAATTTTCAGCAGTCTTCGGAGCAACATCATAGAAAAGCTGGCGGCACAATCAGGAACTTATATCAAATACCGCAAAATTACTGCATTCTGCATAGATTAAAAATGACAATTCATAGAGACAAAAAAGGTACCTCAAAAACCATCCTTTCAACCGGATCCCCATCTATGGACACATCCATAAATACCGGACAATTCTTCTTCTTTGCCATCCCCCTCCGCTCACTAATCAAAACTTAATCTGTTTAACAGCTGATCTGAATAAACAAAACATCATTAGACAAACACCCTCTATCAGATGATATCAGGCAATAATTCATCACTAAGCAAAGAAACACCAATCCTAGTAACCTAGTAACACAACAGAACTACACTGCTGCATTTCCACGCAATATATTTTTTTCAAAATATTTCTATTCCACTAGCATTCTCAACTCAGCCCTAAACTAAACAAAAAATGAGAGAACGTGAGCTACACAAAGATCACATCACATTAAAAATAAAAAATAAAAAATAACTCCTAGCAAATAATTCGCAGTTCGTACCACCAAAACAACTGGTTCATTCAAAAACTACAAACCACAAGCAACGCAGATCGAGAAGTGCGAAAGGAACTGAAAGCATTAACAGTAAAATCAATTAGATTGGAATAAACGACGCGAAATCGCAGTAGTTGCGTGGAATTTGAGATGCAACCCTAAAACCCTAGCTAGTTAGAGACACTAACCTAAAGAACACGCTGAACGCGAAAAACGATTCACATATGCATAAACAACAGATAAATACAACAGTGTTAAAATGTAATCTAACAAAGATGTTAAGCACGCGTTGGAACTCATTTTACCAAAGCGATGTAAGTGATTATATTGTGAGAGGGAAGAGCCATGAGGGATAGAAAGTGAAATAAAGAAGCTTCTGTAGAACAATTTTACAAATACACTGAAGTGAAATATCTTTATTTTATTAACTTGCACACGTGGCACATAATTAAAGGATAAAGGAAAATTCTAGCTTAAATAATTTTTACTCCAATAATTCTATAATTTTATAAATGAGGAATTTCCATCTCCATTAAATTTTAATTTTAATGGTGGTTTTTGTTTTTTTTAATAAGCAACTTTAGTTCATTAATAATATATCATTCAATTAATAACAGTTTCGGTTAGCAATTATATGAAAATACACATCTAATTTTAGAAAAGTAGAGAACTAAATCTACCTTTAAAATTTGTAGAAACTAAAATTGTATATTCACAAAACTAGCAGGAATAAAAGTTGACTTAAGCCTAAATTTTATTTTGGATTATACTAAATAAGATAAAAAAATCATTAATATAATTTGATATATTAAGATTTTGATCTATTTAATAAAAAATAATTCATTCATTAATCTTTTTCATGAAGGGATATTCAATATGCCCATTGAAATAATATTTTTGGAAAAGTAAAATTCAATTTTTTTTAATTTCAAAGATATTTTTTAAATAAAATAAATATTTTAAGAATGATTTAATTATTATGAAAGAATTGATTGGAATAACTTTGATCAGCTCAATATTAATAGAAAAATTTATAGGATTTTTAGAAATAAATGATGGACGATGGATCATTAATTGTTTGTAGAATTAAATTCACATATTAATGAATATGATAGGAGGAAATTTGCATTATTATTTTTAATTAAGAATTAAAAATTTTATTTTCCATTTTTCTATGCATAAAAAAGTGATATATAAAATTATATATATTATGACATCAAGTAAATAATTAAGAATTGGATAAGAAAGTTAAGGTTGTGGGAGGCTATAATACATGTGTTGCACTCATACCGATTATTTTTTGATTTTATTTATATATGTTGTTGATGTTTAGTGTTCTAAATATGTATTTTCTTTTTCTTTTTCAAACATTATTCTTAGTTAGGAAAGTGACTGAGTTTTAAAAAAAAATATGATGAACAAATATATTTAAACAACCTTGTTTATACACAAAATTATATGGCAAACTCATTTAAGTTATCAATCATTAGTTTATATTAATATAATATGTTTATCAAACAAAACAAATTGTATTTAACTGAAGGTGTTGTTTTTTTTCTTACACTTTGTTGACCATTGTAGTCCAAGTTTAATGTATTACCCATGAGGGTTTTCTTCCTGCACCCTTAATATTTCATCTACACCCCAGAATATTTTGTAAAATCTAGAATGGTCCTTTAACCACTTGAACACGCTGCATTAAATGTTTGAAATTCGAATCTTTCCCCTCTCTTTTATTTAATGAAAACGAATTCTCCACTTTTTTTAACCTAGTTGTCCCCAAATTCCACTTTGTCTCACTCTTCTTCCTCGCATTTAAGTCCTTCCTCCTCTGGTAATTGTGGTCTCTTCTCTTCTCGTCTCCCATATTCGTTAACCATTAACATGTAATGTTCATCTTCCTTCTTGGTTTATTTCGTTTTACTTGTTGTTGCCATGACATACATAGGTATATATATACAAATGATTTAGTTTATATGAGAATAGATGTACACGAAACGGTGCCGAAAAATTGAACCAAAAATTGAAAGTCGACTTCCGTAAATTATTGAATTTCGAAAGTCGGCTTACGTAGTAATGCTTCAAAAGAACCACTTCTAGAAGTCGACTTTCGTAATTCATTGATTACCGGAAGTTAACTTTTGTAAGCTAACGCCACTTTTGTAATTAGTGTGACATTTGTAACCAATCTTCATAAACCCACATTCGGAAGTCGATTTTCGTAAGTGATTGATTACCGGAAGTCGACTTCCGTAAGAAAACACGACATCCATAAGTAAAAACTGTAACCGGAAGTCGACTTCCGTAAGGTTGCTGGACGCATGTCGACTTTCAGTGAATTTAAATGGCAAAGTGGTTGGTTTTCGAATGTGGATTTACTCAATGGATGTTGACTTCTGGAGATAGTTGATTCCGGAAGTCGACTTCCAGTTTATTAATTTTTTTTATTTCATTTTAATTTTTTTTATTTTTAATATTTGTGAACATTTTAGTTGTTATATAATTTTTTTATTGTTATGTTGTAAATTTTATTTGTAGTTAATTTGAATTTTAATTAAATATATTTTTCAATAATTTTAAATTTAATTAAGTATAATTTTAATATGTTTTTAAATTTGTTAATTACAAACATGGCTAGCACAAGAGGAACATTTGTACCTCGTGGTGGCTCAAGTTTCACATGCTGAGGCTTCTGACTAGGAGCCTAGACGTAGACCTATAACATTTTTTCGCAAAAGAGGTAAGGGTCGTCATGGAGATAATGGTCCATCAGCTCACGGGGAAGTTGGTTCATCAACAGGTTATGGAGAACGGTTTTTATTAGGACCGAGTGGACATGAAGTTAGTGTCTCATGGCAAAAAATGAAAAAGATTCAGACTTTGTCATGAAGCTGTTGAGCCATTTGTTCAAAATTTTGGGTTGATACCACTATGTCATATATGTTATGAATATCTTGATAAGGGTCTCATATTGGCTTTTGTTGGAGGTGGCACAGAGAGACTGTAAGATCCGAGAAAATTAAATAATTAAATAAATAATTATTTAATATAAATGCGGGTAAAGATTATTTATGGCATTTAATGTAAAAAGTTATGATAAGGAATAATACTAGCTCAAGTGGTTGAGAGTATTTGACTATTTTGAGAGGATTTGGGTTTGAGTTTTATGTATGCCATTAGTATGCTTATTTAATTATGATTATTATTTTAATGATATGCTTGGTCATAGTGCGTGATAATATAATCCTAGATGAGTATGAATTATCACAAAACATGAATTGGTTGAATGGTTGTGCATTGGCTTGGTAATTATATGGTTATGTGGTTGAAATAGATTCCTTTTTGCCAAATTTCTTTTTGGTATGGATGGGAGGGACATAAACCCTAACCGTCAGAGGGGGCAGCTGGGAAGGCTGAAAAACCCCTTAGGTAGTGGTGAGTAGTGGGGTGAGATTTTACAAAGCAGTATACGTGTGTTGGTGAGTGAGAGAGATAAAGATTAGTTTTGGAGAAGCAAAGGAAGGCTCTTGTGGATCAAAAAGCAACCCTAGAAATTTCATTTGGAACAAGGATTACCAGGTAAGGGGAGCTGTTCCTATGTGTTTTATTTGTGTGTGAATTATTGTGTACTATTATGAATCAAATGCATGAAATTTCATATGTTTTGTGCTATTTTTTGTAATTTTCTAAGTTCTTCCCAGAAACCGCCTAGCGACGATGAAGACCCGCCAACCGACTCATCTCCTTTTGACCGAGATTATTGGGTTTTGTTATGAACTGCCTGCGATGATAAGTTTTCGCCAGGCGACGCGAAGCTGCTTGGGTCCGTTTTGATTTTGGTTTGTGCAATGGTTCTTATGAAATCTAGAATTTGTTTATGGGTATTCTATTGAGTGAGTAATGTTGTCAAATTAATGGAATTGGGTTGTATGGTAATGCCTTGGAGCAATTGTGCGTGTGTTACCATGAAATAATGAGAGGGGTTTGAAAGAGGTTAAATAGGTAATCTGATTCCAACGTTTAGTTATTAATTGAATCGTAGAAATGTTTTGTGCAATGTATTCCATGAATATCCCGTGAATGTGGTCTAATTGTATGACTGGGTTGGGTTGGGAAAGGATAGGGAGTCTCACAGGAATGGGAAAGCTGGGATTTTTCCCAAAATTTGTTACACCACCTTGCAGCGCATAATCTATTGCGAGGTGATATCTCTAATTCGCAGATTTTGCATTATAGCTGTGGAGGACGCAAGGTTTGGGTTTTATGGGATTTTTTCATAAATTCAGGGTTGCGATAATAATGCAACTAAACATGAGTAATTTGGAACGAGTCAATGAAGAGAATGTGATGGTATGTACATAATAAAGTGTATATGGAAATTGGTGTTGAAATTGCAATTGAAAGGAGATAACTAATAATTAGGGTTAAATATATTTTTGGTGTAAGACCCGTGAAATTTAATTAATTAAATAAATAATTAATTAATAAATGCGAGTGGGAGACTTAATTATGACATTAAATTATGAGTGGAATGACGTGGAAAAGTACTAGCTCAAGTGGTTGAGGGTACTTTAATTATGTGAGAGGATTTGAGTTTGAATCCCATGTATGCCATTTTGTGTTATTATTCACTGTTATTTTAAATATATGATAATCATGTCGTGAAATAATATGATAAGTGAATTATGATTGTTAGCATGAAATATGAATTGGCTTGGTGGTTTGGTATTGATTTAGCTTTGGCAGGGTAAGGGGTTCAAATCTCGGTGAACTCAAATTGAACATTTTTTCTAGTTATTTTTGGAGGAGGAGAGGCTGAAAACGAATCATAAAGGGGTCCATAAATAGCAATTAACATCACCATTAAGTTTAGGTTCGTTTTATATTATTACCTAGTTTTTAGGACACCTTTAAAAGGCTAAAGTGAGGTAAAGGGAAGGGTTTGGCAAGCTAGAAACTATACCTACAGAGAGAGCACGAAAACTCTAGAATTGTGTGAGGTTGAGTGAGAGTTGAGGGGCTGAATAGAGAGGAACAAAGGAGGGTTGGTGATCAAAGGATAACTTCCCAATTGTCAAGGTTTAAAGCTAAAAGGATCCAGGTTAGGGGAGTTTATACGTTAGAATTTTTATAAGTGTATGCGAATTGCTGGATATATGTGTAATTGTTGATTTCTGTTCGTTTCTGGTTGAATCTTTGTGTTTCTGGAAAATTTTCAAAAACCGCCTGGCGGGCTGTTCATAGCCGCCAGGCGGCGCATGTAATTATATGTGATCTGGGTTCCTGGACGAGGAACCGCCTGGCGGCACACTCCCGGCCGCCAGGCAATGCGTGAAGTTTTACATTTTTTCTAGGTTTCGCTGATGAACTGCCTGGCGGTGATGAATTTCCGCCAGGCGATGCGAGTCTGTTGGGCTCGATTTTTGGTGATTTTGGGTGTTTTGGATTGAGTTGATCGGGGAAAAACAAAGGGATAGTGGTTACTGGAAGTTCTAACTTGTTTTCCATTGATTTTGAGCGTAATGAAAGGTTTAATCCGATGGAACAATGTAATTGAGTTGTAGGGTTTGGGAATTGACGGTTTGGTAGAACTAAACTAGACAAAGTTTATTATAATAAAACTAATGTTGTTGGAATTAGACTAAGCACGGATTGATGGCACTCGTATTAGGTTCTTGGAGAGGATTGGTTGAGATAGGAAGAAAAAGGGGCATCCAGATGGTATGAGGATCATTTTCGCAAGGGCTGTAAAACTGGGAAATTGCCCAGAAATCTATGTACCGCCTGGTGGCACGGGCTTTGCCGCCAGGCGCCTTCACAACAGTGTTGTTCCTGGGTGGTTGCGCGAGACAGTGAAGATGTGGGGGGATCTTGAGGTAAGGTTGAAGAGTGAATGAAATTAAGAAGGTTAAGGAGGGGGAACGAGAATTGTAACAGTTAGAGGATTGAGTTGAGGTGGCAGGATTTGTTGACAGGTCTTGGGTGGTTGTAAGTGGGAAGTTAGAGACAAACTTGGTAATGGTAATGAGTGAATTGTGAATTGATAGGTGAGGAATATTAACATAAGATAAATCTGTTTATTTTACCAAGCATACGGGGATATATTACATGGATGGAAGTGGAAATTTTGGTTAGGGAAATGTCCACTCGAGGGGTGATGTACTATGGTAGTGTTATCTTAGCTAGAATTTGAAAGTAGAAAATGTATATGTGAAGGTTGACACTGAACTCAGTGGGATCTGACTTGGAATGCAAACAACGTAGTACCCTTAAAGAGGAGGATCTTGATAAGAATGGGAGGTGCATCTAGTAGGTAAATCAGTAATGTTAACAGATGTGAGGCATGGTGGCAGTGTGATACACTGAAGCTTTAACTATTAAACTTGGTTGAGTGACTAATGAGGTCTAGTTACGAATCCCTGTGACTTAATTCAGAGCAGTATAGTAACCATTGGTGCAACTGATATACCGCCTGGCGGTGGGGGTTAGGCCGCCAGGCGATATCACGGCAACAGTGAGGTCTGGTGCAGGTGGTGCCTGACGGTGAGAGAGGTCCCGCCAGGCGATAGAGAATGAACATAAGCGCTATGGGGTCGCGTCCGCCCGGCGGCGTGGGAGTTTCCGCCAGGCGGTTGTTGTAGAATTTGAAGTTATTTTGAGGTGCTTGGCGCCTAGCGGTACGTGTCCCCCGCCAGGCGGTCTGGAAGCTGTAGCGCCTAGCAGTACGTGTCCCCCGCTAGGTGATTTGGTGGTTGTAAGTCCTAAGTTATTGGACTTAGTAGGGTGATCTACAAGGCTTTTAGTGATGCCTCAAAGGTAAGATTGATGGGTTCCTTGAGTTGAGCTCGGAACGTATCCCTTGAGTTGAGCTCGGGATAGGGGTTAAACACGTACATTCCTCGAGTTGAGCTCAGAATGGCATTCCTCGAGTTGAGCTCAGGATGACGAGTGTTGCCGATGTGAGTGTGCTGGTTGTGGCCAGTACGGATGGGTCCAGATAGATTACTTTCCTCAATTGTTGGCTGACGAGTTTGGTAGTCTTGGGACATTACGGACTATGTTCGTAATTGGGAACTCCACCTGGCATTACGGTGTATGATCCGTGGCATTGGTTCCCGCACGTGCTCTGTCGGTTGTGGCCGATAGGTTTGGCAGCAAATTATCTTGGGGTAATCACTAGAAGAGATAGAACACGAATGGTCTGGTTGTGGCCAGACGTTAGAGAATTGAGTAAGCTATGATATCTTGATTTTTTGTAGAGTTTACAGCTGTATAACTGGTTATTTGATTATTGTTATGATGTATGTTGTTTTCATAAGCTCACCCTATCTGCTTGTGTTTGGCGATGATCGTGTACGTGGTACACGTGAGCAGAGAATGTTGATGCAGGTGGATCCGGTGAGGCTTAGTCACGGAACGTGGGAAATGCTTGGGAGTTTTATACATTTTTGTATTATTTTGAGTTTGACTATTTTGTAAACTCTTATGAGAGGTTTTATTATGTTGTTTCAGTTTTATTAACTATGGATTTTGCTTTTATCCTTGGACGTTAATAAAATTTAAATTTCCCGCGTTTTTGGGAAATAAGGTTTATTCATAAATGCGGCAGCTTTATAATTTTAATAGTTTTGTTTATTTAAATCAGTAATATCTTGACGGGATGTTACATTTGGTCCCTTAAATTTTAGTAAAAATTGGAATTATTCCCTCTTCGAAATTTTGACCCAATTTAGTCCTCCAACTTTATAAATGCATGAATTTAGTCCTTTTAACCAAATTTTGTTAAGTTTATTTAACATTTCAAGGACATTTTAGGATAGTTTTTGAGTTAACATTGAAGGGAGAATGTATCAAACGATGCAAACAACTCAAATACTATCATGAAATATGCTTGAAATGTCAAATAAACTTAACAAAATTTGGTTTAAAGGACTAAATTCACGCATTTCTAAAGATGGGAGACTAAATTGGTTCAAAATTTCAAGGAGGGACTAATTCCAATTTTCACCGAAAGTTAAAGGACCAAAAACATATTTAACCCTATTAATTATAATGGAAATTGCATGTTTCTAGGAATTTTGATTTCTTTGGGTTTAAACTTTTAAGACTTTGGACATTTTAATTGAATAATTGTGAGAGTTGCTCAAATATGTTAATTATGTGATATTGTAATCAACCATAATTGCATTATGATTGAGATAAGAATTATGGTTGTCATAAGTAAAATGCGGACTATGGTTGTGTTGGTTCCAAATTTCAGATTTTGGTTGAGTTAAGTGGATGAATAACATTTTTTATGCATATATAATAGAAGCATATGTTGTGTGAAGTGTATTTTGAATTATGCACTGATAGTTGGATGCGTGTTATAAACTTTATATGTGTTTTGGACTGTTTTTACCTGCTTTGGGGGTCCTAAAATCAGTAAAGTCACATTACTGGTATATCGTCCGACGATGCGGGAGAGGTCTTAGGCGGAAGGGGTACCAAGGGTATCCTTGGATCACGTGGCGTCAAATAACCCAACCCGACTCACTTTTTAGCGAGCCAAAAAAATTCGAACCCGACCCGACCCACCACGGGTTGGCGAGTTAAACGGGTTGGCTCATGTGTTCACTTAATTAAAAAAAATACAATTTTTTTATTTTTTCAATCAAAACTAAATTATAATTCTAATTAAAATCTAAATAAACTTTAAGACAATCAAAATACAAACCAAAATAAAAAAAATACAAATTATTTATGTGTTGGCTAAAAAAAAACCTAACATGACCCAAATGTAAAGCCCAACTTAATAAAAAACTCTTGTGTACCCTTTTATCTACGGGTTGGTGAGCCAACCCGGCTCATCACGGGTTCAACCCGGATGAGCTGAGTTCAAGGTGAGTCGGGTCAAAAATCAATCCGTATTGAAATTTGTAAAAAAATTTCAACCCAACCCGACCCAAACCCGTGGTGAGCCAGGTTGGCTCGCAGGTTCCAACCCATTTTGACAACTCTAATTGTGCTTGGGTCAATAGTCTCAATTGTAACAATGAAATGATAATCGGAAACCCTTAGGGTTGTAATGTTTCAAGTATAAGTATTAAATGAAATAAAATGGGTTGGTTGAATCTTTATATTTATTATTTGTGCATGTTTTACAATGTTATAAGCTAACCCTTTCTGTTTGTGTTTGGCGATGATCATGTGACTTGTCACACGGGAGCAGATGATATTTCAAGTGATAATGATGATGCCTAGAGACGGAAAGAAGGTTAGCATTGGATTTTGATTATGTTTATCTACGATTTTAGTTTTCATTCAATTGTTTTTGGGAACTTGTATAACTATTATGGTTTTGTGCATTTTGTTAATTCAGATTTAGGCGAGTTGTATGAATTTTAAATTTTCCTGCGTTTGGGAATAAATAAGTATGACGATTTGAATTTCAATTATAAGTTATTTCTTTTATTTAAGTAATTTCTAAGAGGGATGTTACAGAGACGAGCAACTTTCATCTTCCTTTAGTAGGGATGAGTGTGACACTAGATGATGTTTTTGTTCTCCTCCATTTGTCTATAGTAGGAGAGCTTTTTAGAAACAAAGCACTAGACTTCAATGTTGCTTTGGAGCGTGTGATTGATCTTTTAGGCGTTGAACGGACGAAGGCGTCATCTGAGCTCAGACAATGTCGTGGTCCCCATGTAAGACTCAATTGGTTGAGAGACCTCTACACTGAGTGTTGTGAGAATCGGCAATGGCAGTTTGCGACACGGGCATATTTGCTGCATCTTGTTGGCTACACCATTTTTTTGTATAAGAGTGCTATGTCCATCAGTGTCTCCTACCTGAATATGTTTGTAGATCTGCAATCATGTGGAAGGTTTACATGGGGAGCTACTGCACTTGCACATCTTTATAAGCAACTTGGTAATGCGAGTCTTGCACACACCAGACAATTAGTTGGATATCTTACTCTTTTATAGGTATACAATTATTTTTGCCAAAAATATTTTTTACTTTGGTCATGTTTATTGCTTCATTGTTCAAAAACCTTTGCATTTATTTGTAGAGTTGGATATATGAGCACTTTTCGAAATTGGGAAAGAAGAAATTACTGGACAATTATGATGAACAGAGATCTCGGGCGACGTGTTTTTTGACACCCATACTAAATTGTACTCTACATGAGGTTAGGGCACAGTTGGATGCACTGACGTACAATGGGGTCATATGGAACCCATATGCCTCACATCGGGTTACTCGTCCCCTTATCACCATTGCTTTATTCTCTAGCTTCATCGGGGTGGGTGAAATCGCTCATCGTCATCTGTTGGAACGTGTGTTGCCCCAATTTGGGTTTCTACAACATATCCCGAGGTCTCCACTTGCTGTTGGTGATACCTGTAACACCCCAGATGGATATTACTAGATAAAACTAATTTTTCACAAAATATACTTTAAGAAAATCAACATTACAATAAATTCCCAAGTGCGGGAAATTTCAAACTTGTCTCGCTATAATCCATTCATACTGTCTCATCTTTATTACAAGTTCATAATGGATGAAACATCATAATGTCTATTACAAAATGTAGGAAAACATAGCATAAAGAAAATCCCCCATCGGTAGCCCCGCTCTGTTGCTAAGCATCAGCATGATCACCTGAATTCATGTCTGCTCCCACGTAACAAGTCACGTGATCATCGCCAAACACAAATACACAAACAAGCAAGGGTGAGCTGAGAAAGAAAAATTATACAAATAATAAGATAATAAGAATTGACCCTCACCCAATCTAACTTAGTCAATTTTATATTATTGACCTTTCTATAACATTATACCCCAATCTCATAAC
>Ga0209389_1002232_pt1 | contig 14626 bp, 12 predicted proteins | sample CowpearedBW_FD_187526 | JGI IMG/M metagenome (GOLD analysis project Ga0209389, IMG submission 187526) | Root nodule microbial communities of legume samples collected from California, USA - Cow pea red BW (SPAdes) (version 2) | ecosystem: Host-associated > Plants > Roots > Nodule | place: USA...
GCCGCTGTCCGGCCTTGCCGAGCGCGTCGCCGACCGGATCCCTGTCCCCGTGGTCGATCAGGTCATCGCCTCCGTGAAGCAAGCCGAAGCGCTTCATGCGCTGCACCTGCGTAAGGCGAGCGCAGGCACGTTCCGCCGCCCCGCCGCCAAGCCGACCATCGGTCTTGCCGACGCGCTTGCCGCCCGGCTCGAGCATCGCGACAGCTGATCAGAGAGGCGGCCGGCGATGCGAAAAGCCCAGTTCGTTCTCGAGGATACGGCCGAAGGCAAACAAGCGGGACTCGCATCCCGGTGGCGCGATGATCTGGATGCCGACGGGCAGCTCATTCTCCCCTCGCGGCGCCGGCAAAGTCAGGACAGGGAAGCCGACCAGCGACACGATGAAGGTGACGGCGAGATAGTCGATCGGCGTCTCCAGCGCGGTCCCATCGATTGCGGTGACGTCGGCGATCTCATTCGCCCAGGGGAAGACGGATGCAGCCGGCGCGACGAGGAAATCAGCACGGGTGAACAGCGCGCGAAAGCTGCGGTAGATGGCGGTGCGGCGCCGTTCGGCGTTGAGGTAGTCCTCCGCGGACAGGTTTGCGCCGGCCTCGATATTCCAGATCACCGTCGGAGTGAGCTCCGCACGCCGAGTCCTCAGCAACTCGCCATAGCCGTTGGCGATATGCGCGGCCCGCAGCGTGCTGAAGGTTTCGATCGCCCCGCCACAATCGGGCGAGGACGGCACGATATCGGCAACACGCGCGAGCGCTTCGCAAGTCCTGGCGAAGCGCGCACGAACCTCGCGCGCAACCGGCGCCACACCGAAATCGGGGGTGACGGCGATCGGGGGACGGTCGGCGATGGGTCGATCATCAGCGGCGCTGCCGAGCGAGAGCGGATCATCCGCATCGTCTCCGACGCAGGCCGACAAAGCGAATTCGAGATCGTCGACATTCCGTGCAAGGAAACCGTGCGTCGCCAGCATGTCCCAGCCGAGCGGCCGGCGCGGCGACGGGATGCGGCCAGGTGTCGGCCGGATCGAGGCGACGTCGCAGAAGCTGGCGGGCGTGCGCACCGAGCCACCGAAATCGGTGCCGTGCGCCAGCGGCGCCATACCGGTCCCGACGGCGACGGCAGAGCCGCCGGACGATCCGCCGGAGGTCAGCGTGGGATCGAACGGATTGCGTGTCGGCCCGCGCAATCTGTTGGTGCAGACCGCACCAAAGCCAAACTCCGGCGTGTTGGTTTTGCCCAGAATGATCGCGCCGGCGCGCCGCAGCCGCGCCACGATGAGATCGTCCTCGGCCGGGACGTGATCGCGGAACAGCACCGAGCCGTAAGTCGTCGCAAGTCCCGCCGTGTCGGTGAGGTCCTTGATCCCCATGGGGACGCCGTGCAGCGGGCCGAGCGGCGCAGAGGCCGCATCGCACATCTGCGCAGCGCGGCGGGCGCCTTCGGCATCGACCGTCACGAATGCCGCCAACTGCGCATCGAGGCTCGCAATCCGCGCAAGATGCGCTTCAACGGCCTCACAGGAGGACAGCTCGCCCCTCGCAATGGCGCGCGCAAGCTCCGTGGCCGTGAGGTCGCAAATCGATCGATCCGTTTTCATCGGGCCACCATGCCAAAACGCTCGCCGAAAAGCGACAGGCGCGGGCACGAGACTTGCTTTCCCCTCTGGGGCAACGGGAGGCAACACCATGGCTGATGCGCCAAGCGGCCGATCGCTCGTCGTCGATGCGGTCACCCACCGGTATCCGAGTGGCGCGCTTGCGGTCGAGAACATCAATCTCGACATCAAGGGCGGCAAGATCATCGCCCTGCTCGGCCCCTCCGGCTGCGGCAAGACAACGCTCCTGCGCATCATCGCCGGCTTCATCGCGCAGACGCAAGGACGGATCATCATCGGCGACGACATCGTCGATGCGCTGCCGCCGAACAAGCGCGCGGTCGGCATCGTGTTCCAGAACTACGCGCTGTTTCCGCATCTGTCGATCAGCGAGAACGTCGCTTACGGCCTCGCCGCCCGCGGCATCGACAAGGCGAGCCGCCAGCGCGAGGCACAGCGCCTGCTCGAGCTGGTGCAATTGTCGACCATGGCCGAACGGCTGCCGCGGCAGCTTTCCGGCGGCCAGCAGCAGCGCGTGGCGCTCGCCCGCGCACTCGCGATCAAGCCGTCGATCCTGCTGCTCGACGAGCCCTTCGCCGCGCTCGACAAGAATTTGCGGCTGGACATGCAGATCGAGGTCAAGCGCCTGCAGCGTGTGTCGGGCATCACCACGCTCATCGTGACGCACGACCAGGAAGAGGCACTGTCGATGGCTGACCGTGTCGCCGTTCTCAGCCACGGCAAGCTCGAACAGTTCGGAACGCCATCTGACGTCTACGACCGCCCGCAGACGCTGTTCGTGAACACGTTCGTCGGCTCCACCAACCGGATGCCCGGAATTGTGGTCGCGGCGGACCGCACGGCGGCGAAGGTGCGGCTCGATGCGGGCGCGGAGATCATCGCGCGGCCTGCGGGCGGCGCCCTTGCCGAAGGCGGGCGCGTCACCGTTTGCATCCGCCCCGAGCATCTGCAATTCGTCAGCGATGACACCGGCTTTGCCGGCGTCGTCGGCATGTCGCTGCCGCTCGGCGCGACCGTCGTGCACGAAGTCACGACCGCGGACGGCTCCGGCGTAAAGGTCTCGCAGGCCCGCATCGGCGAGACGCGCGCGCTGGAGAACGGCGCGGCGGTGCGTCTCGCGCCGCTCGCCCCGTCGCTCGCCAACGCCTTTCCCGCAACGCTTTGAATTCAGTTTTTGTCCAGAGGGGAGTTCGACATGATCATGAATCGCAGAAGCCTGCTGACCACGGCGCTCACACTCGGCGCCATGAAGGCATTTCCAGGCCTGAGCTACGCCCAGGCCCGTCCACTGGTGTTTGCGACCTTTACGGGAAGCTGGGAGGAAGCGCACAAGGCCGTGCTGGTGCCGGCGTTTCGCAAAGCCAATGCGGATGCGGCGATTGTGCTCGACCCCATGCTGTCGGTCGACCAGATCGCCAAGGTCAACGCCGCCAAGGCCAATCCGCCGATCGACGTCATGCTGCACGATCCCGGTCCCGCGCTCGTCGCCGTCGGCCAGGATCTGGTCGAGCCCTATCCTGTCGAGAAGAGCGCCTATTACAAGGACCTGATCGCCGAGGCGCAGGAGCCGATGGGCCCTGCCCCGTTCTTCCAGGTCGTCGGCCTCACCTACAATCCGGAAGCCGTCAAGACGCCGCCGACCTCGTGGGCCGATCTCTGGAAGCCGGAGTTCAAGGGCCGTGTCGGCATCACCAATCTCAACTCGACGCTCGGCACCGGCTGGCTGGTCGAGATCGCCAAGATGCGCGGCGGCTCGGAGACCAATGTCGATCCTGGCTTCAAGGCGCTGGAGGAGCTCAAGCCCAATCTCGCCGCGGTCGCGGCAAATCCCGGCGCGCTCGCGACCCTGTTCCAGCAGGGCCAGATCGACATCTCGCCCGGCAATTTCAACGCCATCCAGATCTTGAAAGCGCGCGGCGTGCCGGTCGAGTTCGTGGCGCCGAAGGAAGGCGCCATCGCCTTCAAGACCACGATCCACATCGTCAAGAACTCGCCCAATCGCGAGCTTGCCTTCAAGCTGATCGAGGCGGCGTTGACGCCGGAGGTGCAGACCACACTGATGAACCCGCCCTATCTGATCGTGCCGACCAACTCCAAGGTCACCATGGGCGGCGAGATCGCGCGCGTGCTCGCCAAGGACACCACTGAACTGAAGAAGAAATTCGTGTTCCAGGACTGGAAGAAGATCAACGAGCAGCGCTCGGCCTGGATCGAGCGCTTCAATCGCGAGATCAAGATCTAAGCTATGGGCGCAGCACCGGCATCACGGGACGTGACATCCTACGGAATGGGTTTGGCAGCGCCGCTGGCGCTGTTCTTCCTGGTATTCTTCGTCGCACCGCTGCTGCAACTGTTCTGGCTCTCGCTGCACAACGACACCGCCGGGCTCCATTGGGGGCTCGGCCAGTACCTGCACTTCCTGACCGATCCCTTCAGCCTCGGCGTGCTGGGCTCGACGCTGCTGCTGGGCGCCGAGGTGACGGCCGTCTGCCTCCTGCTCGGCTTTCCCATCGCCTGGCTGTATCAGCGGGTCGGGCCAAAGCTTCAGACCATCATCATCCTGATCGTGCTGCTTCCGCTTTTGACCAGCGTCGTGGTGCGCACCTTCGCCTGGATCGTCATCCTCGGACGCCAGGGCATCATCAATGCGACGCTGCAAGCGCTCGGCATCATCGATACACCCGTAAAGCTGCTGTACACCCAGTTCGGCGTGGTGATCGCGCTGGCGCAGGTGCAGATGCCGCTGATGACGCTGCCGCTGATCACCGCGCTCGGCCGCATCGATCCCAATCTCGACGATGCCTCCTGCTCGCTCGGTGCCGGAAGCTGGCGCACCTTCTTCCGCGTCGTGTTGCCGCTGTCTCTGCCCGGCGTCATCGCCGGCTGCACGCTGACCTATGCCGCCGCGATCACTGCCTTCATCACCCAGTCGCTGATCGGCGGCGGGCAGATGCTGTTCATGCCGATGTATCTCTACCAGCAGGCCTCGACGTTGCAGAACTGGCCGTTCGCGGCCGCGATCTCGATCATTTTCCTGCTCGCCGTGCTCGCGGTGGTCTCGGTCTTCACCACGCTCGGCCGCATGTCGCGCGGTTATGGAGGCGCCTGATGAGCGGCCGCAAGCGCACCTGGGAGGCGATCAGCTTCGAGCTCGTCATGACCGTGATCGCCGTGATCGCGCTTGTTATCATCATCGCGCCTTCGCTCGTGGTGCTGATCGTCTCCTTCACCAGCGGCTTCTCGCTGCGCTTCCCGCCGCCGGGCTATTCGCTGCGCTGGTACGCCGAGCTGTGGAATGCCTGGCAGTTGCACTTCGCCGCGAAGAACAGCCTGATCGTGGCACTATGGGCGACCGGCCTGTCCGTCGCCCTCGGCGTCGCCGCGGCGCTCGCGATCTCGCGATCGCGCACGCTGTCGGCGCGGCTGCTCGATTCCCTCTTCATGTCGCCGCTGGTGCTGCCCGCGCTTGCCTTCGGCCTCGCCGCCCTGATGCTGTTTTCGCTGGTCGGCCTGCCGGTGTCGCTGCTGACGCTGGTGATCGGCCACACCGTGGTTTGCGTCCCCTATGTCGTGCGCAACACAGTCGCAGCGCTCGCCCAGCTCGAGCCGACCCTGCTTGAAAGCTCGGCGGTGCTGGGCGCGAGCCGCCTCTACACCTTCCGCAGGATCGTGCTGCCGCTGACCCGGCCCGGCATCATCGCGGGCGCCTTCATCGCTTTCATGTCGTCCTTCGACAACGTGCCGGTGTCGCTGTTCCTGCGCGATGCCGCAACCGACATGCTGCCGATCCGGATGTGGCAGGACCTCGAAGGCAAGCTCGATGTCACCATCGCCGCCCTGTCGGGCGTGCTGATCATCGCCACCGTCGCGCTGGTAGCGGTCATGGAGCGCGTCACGGGCCTGTCGCGGCGGCTGACGAACTGATCAGGCCCCGCGGAACAGCGAATAGCCCCAGCGCGTGAATTTCAGCGGCAGATGGAAATGCTCGTCAACGTTCTTGATGCGGAAGCGGAACGGCGTCACGGTCAGGAAGGCGTCGCGCTCGCCAAAGAACTCGCCGAGATGAAACAGCACCTCATACTCGCCTGCCGTCACACCGGCACCTTGCGCAACGGAATGATCGAGCACGCCATTGGCGCCGAGCCGTCCGTCGGCGACGCGCACCGAATCCGGATCGATCCGCCAGATCTCGACGCGCAGCCCCTGCGCGGGCCGTCCGCTCGCCACATCGACCGCGTGAATGGAAATGCCGCCTGCCACCATGTTCCTCCCATGAGCGCAACTCCATGGTAGACCCAAACACGGCCGTTCGCGAGCCTGTGCGCGGCGGCCATCGCCATCAGCATGGCGCTGGCTTCGCTGGGATCGACTGCCGCCCTGCTCGATCCTGGATGGTGTGGCTGGCCTCGGCGCGGCCTTCTTCGCCTTGGCGTGCCGCGCGCTAGGCGGCACATTGGCTCTGATCTGGGGAGGTCATGACAAAGCCGGTCATTAGCGCGCGCGAGATTGCGGCCGACGTTACGGCCGGGCGGACGAGTGCGGTCGGAACCGCCAGGGCCGCCCTCGCCCGCATCGAGGCTGCGAAGAGCTTGAACGCTGTGGTCACGATAGATCCCTCGCGCACGCTTGCCGATGCCGCCGCCGTCGACGATCGGCTGCGCGCGGGCGAAGCGATGCCGCTTGCCGGCGTCCCCATTGTGGTCAAGGACAACATCTGGACCGGCGGCTGGCGCGTGACACAGGGCTCACGCCTGTTTGCCGATTTCGTCGCGCCGCAGGATGCGATCGCAATCGAGCGGTTGCGCAAGGCCGGAGCCGTCGTTGTCGGCATCGGGGCAACCTCCGAGTTCGCGAGCAAGGGCGTGACGACCTCACCGCTGTTCGGGCCGACGCGGCACCCGCTCGACCCCGCGTTGACTCCCGGTGGCTCATCGGGCGGTCCGGCTGTCGCCGTCGCAGCCGGCCTCGTGCCGCTCGCGATCGGCACCGATGCGGGCGGCTCCAGTCGCAGGCCGCCAGCCCATGTCGGTGTCGCCGGCTTCAAGCCGTCCTACGGCGCAATTCCTTATGGACCGGGCTTCGCCGAGCCGTTCTTCGGTCTCTCTGTCATCGCGCCGATCGCCACCGACGTCGCCGACATCGCGCTGGCGTTCAAGACCATGGCCGGCGCCGATCGGCGCGATCCGGATTCGGCGAGCATCGCGCAAGAGACCTCCGACGTCGCCGGTCTACGCATCGCATTCTCACCTCGCCTCGGCCTCGATGTCGTCGTTGATGATGCCGTCGCGAACGGGCTCGTTTCTGCCGTCGAGCGTCTCTCGGCCGCAGGATTGCACATCATGCGAGACGAACCCGTCTGGCCGGCGGGCGTGACGGAAGATGCCATCATGCCGCTCCAGCATGCGGGCCTTGCCGCGCTTTATGGCGAGCCGTTCCGCAAGGACCCGACCGTCTTCGATCCCGATATCGCCAAGCAGATCGAGCGGGGGCTGTCGTGGTCAGGCGCCGAGGTGGCCGGAGCGCTGCTCGCAAGCACTGCAATCGCCAAGACCTTTGCGGCGTTCTTTGGCGAGATCGACCTGCTGCTGACGCCGACCGTCCCATGCGTCGCGTGGCCGCTGACGCAGTTCGGCCCTGACATGATCGGCGGAAAAGCCGTAAGCCCACGCGCCCACGCGGTGTTCACGCCTTTCGTCAATCATGCCCGTCTGCCGGCGATTTCGATTCCGTGCGGAACGGATCGGTGCGGACTTCCATTCGGCCTTCAGATCATCGCCGCGCGCGGACAGGACCTTACGCTGCTCGAAGCAGCGCAAGAGATCGAAGCCATATTGCGAACGTAAATCCTGCCGTCACACATCTCTTCCCGAAGGCCTGCTCACATTGGCGATCATAGCCTTTTTTCTCGATCTCCCGGTGCACACGTTCCGCCCGTCCTTATCATGGATGAGCGAGACGCCGACGCGCGGCGCTCAAGCGGCCGGAAGGCACTCGTCTCTGCGGGTTACCAGGCCTCGCCAAACGGGCGCAGCTCGACGTTGAACGACCACGCGCTGCGATCCTGGTGAACGACGTGCCAGATCTCGTCGGCGATCGCCCGCGGCTTGATGAAGAAGTCGTCCGGCCGGTCCGGCCAGCGCTTCCTTGTCCACTCGAGGTCGATCACCGCGTCGACGACGACATAGGCGATGTGCACGCCCCGCGGCCCGAGCTCGCGCGCCATCGCCCTCGGCCAGGATCCGCTGCGCCGCCTTGGTTGGCGCGAAACCTGCGAAACCGGGCTAGCAGCGATGGCGCCCTTCCCAGCGTCGATCATCGCCGGTGCAAATCGTCTGGCGAGGTACAACAGCCCCATCGTGTTGACCTGAAAGTTGCGGTTCAAAATGGCTGGGTCGATCTCGCGGAATGTGCCGAATGCTCCGCCGACGGCGTTGTGAACGACGACGCCAGGCTTGCCGAGATCATGTTCAACGGCGGATGCGACCATCTCGACCTGAGCGGCATCGGATACATCGCATCGATATCCCCTGGCATTGGACAGCTCCTTTTCCAGCGCCGTAAGCCGTTCCTCATTCCGAGCCAGAAGGGCAACGCGATAGCCGCCCTCTGCAAATCGCCGGGCGAGTGCGGACCCCGTGCCGGGTCGACGCCGACGCCATCCTGAAAAATGTGCAGGACGCCGCGGCGGATGTCGGGTTTCTGTTGCCGCTCAGCCTCGGCGCGGAAGGCAGTTGCCGGATCGGCGGTAACATCGGCACGAACGCCGGCGGGCTGTCAGTCGTCAGGTACGGGATGACGCGCGATCTGCTGCTCGGGATCGAGGCGGTGCTGGCGGACGGCACGGTGGTCTCCGACATGCGTAAGCTGCGGAAGAACAACACCGGCTATCACGTCAAGCAGTGCTTCGTTTGGGGACTCTCGGCATTGTCACCGGCGCAGTGTTGCGTCCCGCGCCTTTGCCGGTCCACCGCGCGACTGCCTGGCTGAAGCTCGCGAGCGGCGCGCCGCTCGCCGAGCTTCTCACGTTGGTGCGTCGCGAATCCGCAGACCTGCTGGCCACGTTCGAATTCATGGCGGCCCGATCCATCGCGCTCGCGACCGCAGCAATGACCGACCCGCCCCCTTGGAGTGGGCCCGGTAGGCGACGTCCTCGTCGAGTTCGCCTCTTCCTCGCGCCATCTCGATCTCGACGAGCTGATGGAAGCCGTTCTGGCCGAGGCGATCGAGGCCGGATGGGTCGAGGACGCGCTCCTGGCACAGAGCGGATCGCAGCGGACCGCGATGTGGCGGCTCCGCGAGACCATCCCCGAGGGCGAGAAGCGCCGGAACGGATCGGTCAAGCACGACATCTCGGTACCGCTTTCCTCCATTCAGCGGTTTCTGGAATTAGCCGGCGCGCAGGCGCAATCGTATGACGCCGGCCTTGAGCTATCCGTCTACGGCCATGTCGGCGACGGCAATTTGCACTATAACGTGCTCGTTCCTCCCGATGTCGACCGGCTGGACGGATCGAAAGCAGCCTGTCGCTGCAACTCTACGACACGGCCGCGGCGCTCGGCGGCACGTTCAGCGCGGAGCACGGCGTCGGTCGTTTCAAGAAGCACCTTCTGGAGCGGTATGGCGATCTTGGGCGTATCGCGGCGATGCGCCGGATCAAGACCGCGTTTGATCCGGCGGACATCATGAACGCCGGCGCGGTCGTTCGCCCGCTGGGAGAAAAGTCTGGCCGTTGAACCATCGGCCGGCGAGCCGCGGTGCTTTCGGCTGGACCCAAACGGTGCATCTTCGGCTGAAGCACCTCGATCATACAAACCGTCCTGTCCATAAAGAAAGAGCCACTCCAAAGGAGTGGCTCAAGTTGGGGAGGAAACGCCCTTGGGGATTGCTAAATCGCGATCAGGCCGCGATCTGTTCGATCGGTGTATCCTTTGCTCGCCACGTGCGCGTCAGGCCTGACTTCCGGCTCGATCTTCAGATGGCGGCAATGTTCAGTTTCGAGCCGTCGACCAGACGCGACAGCCGGAACGGTGTGGGATCGACGCAAGGCGTGTCGTTTACGACGAGCTCTGCGGCCAGATAGCCGAGCCCCGGGCCCAAACCGAAGCCGTGACCCGAGCAGCCCGCCGCAAGGACCAGGCCTTTCACCCCGTCCACCTGCGATACCACGGGCACTGCGTCCGGCGTGCAATCGACGAAGCCGCCCCAGGCGCTATCGATCTTGATTTCCCCGAGTTGGGGGAAGGTTTTCCGGACACTCTCCACCACCTGACTCATCAGCCATTTCAAGGGCGGAGGATCCAGCACGCGATTCTGTTCGAAGATCCGATCGTCGTTGGTCAGCAGCGCCGGCATTGAATCCGGCCCCGAGACGAACGATTGGCCGATGCCGAGCCTGACGTTCTTCAGGCGACGCAAGAACTGCGGCATGAATTCCCGGCTATACCGGATAGCCTGGGGCGTGATTTCGAGGTTCGCCTTGCCGCTGATCGCAAGCGTGTAGCTGCCATCCAGTCGGCGCGTAATCGTGCAGTAGGGCGTCGAGACCGCCTCGCCGATGTTGATTGTCGGGGTAGAACGCAGCGCGGTCTGCCGGATGCTCGCTTGGGGGAAACTGACCCCAAGCGGCCGAAGGAAGCGCGAGGACCAGGCGCCGGCGGCGCACAGCACCGCGTTGGTTCTGATGTAGCCCTTTTCCGTGTGCACGCCCGCAATCTTGCCATTGGCCAAGTCGAGCGCCCGCGCGGCACATCCTTGGTGGATCGTGGCGCCCAGAACTCTGGCCCCCTCAGCGATAGCCGGCGCGGCGAGCGCAGGTTCGGCCTTGCCGTCTCGCTCCGAATAGGTCCCGCCGACCCATTTGTCGCGCGCTTCGGGGACGCGCTCGGCCACCTCCGCCCGACTCAGCACGCGGGTATCGACGTCGTACTCCCTGGCGACCTCGCGCCACTTTTCCCAGCCGGCGAGCACAGCCTCGTCGTGGGTCGCATAGACGAGACCGCAGCGACGAAATCCGAGGTCCCGATTGATATCGCGCGTGAGTTCGTCCCACAGCCGCATCGACAGCACCGAGAGCGGCAGTTCGCGCCGGTCGCGGTTCTGCTGGCGGCACCAACCCCAGTTTCGGCTCGATTGCTCACAGGCAACGTGGCCCTTCTCGAGGAGCGCTACGGAGAGGCCGCGCTTCGCCAGGAAATAGGCGGCCGTAGAGCCGAGGATGCCGCCGCCGACGATGACGACGTCGGCCTCGGCCGGGAGACGCTCATCGCTGTGAATGCGCTCGACGTGGGGCGACATGTTCCGACGAACCTCGGTTGCCAGGAATGCGAAAAGCAAGTTCCGATCAGCCCTTCATCGCACCGTGCGCTCGATACAATGTGCTGAAATCATCTCGGACTTCGCAAGATGCTCGGGTTTTTGGCCGCTTGATTGAACGAAGCTGCTCATGCCCGACCGAGTCCCAGTTCGGCGAAGGGCGGCGGGCCCCCTCGAGGACCGCGCCGATTGCGTTCAAAACCAATTCGCCGCGTTCGATCCTTTCGGAAACATGCTGAAATTCCCCGATCTGAATCGATTGCTCCGGTAGATCGCTGGCGTTCACCGGTAAAATCCGAGAACGGCCTTGGTCTCCAGATACTCCTCCATGCCCTCGCGGCCGTATTCGCGACCGTTACCGGAACGCTTGTAGCCGCCAAAGGGAGCATTGGGGTCCCAGTCAGGATAATTGAGATGAACTTGACCCGACTGGATCTGCCCGGCGACGATCCGCATCGTCTCCATATCAGCGCCCTGCACATGGGCGCCGAGGCCGTAGACGGTGTCGTTGGCGATCGCGATCGCCTCGTCGACCGACTCGTAGGGAATGATCGACAGCACCGGGCCGAAGATCTCCTCCTGCGCGATCCTCATGTCGCGATGGACGTCCGAGAAGATGGTCGGACGCGCATAGAAGCCAATCTGAAGGTCGTCGGGCCGCCCCGGCCCGCCGATGACGAGCTTGGCGCCTTCCTTCAGACCCACATCGATCATGGTCTGCACGCGCTCGAACTGCGGCCGGTTGGCAATCGGGCCATGAGTCGTGCTTTCCACAAGGGGATCGCCGACAACCAGTTTTGAAGCGGCCGCGGCCGCCAAGGTCTCGACCTCTTCCATCTGTGCGCGAGACACGAGCATGCGCGTCGGTGCGCTGCAGGATTGGCCGAGATTGCGGAAGGCGGCACCGACGCCGAGCGGAACGGCACGGCTGAGATCGGCGTCCGGCAAGATGATATTCGGCGACTTGCCGCCGAGCTCCTGGGCAACGCGCTTGACGGTGGGCGCTGCCGCTTGCGCGACGAGAACGCCGGCGCGCGTCGAGCCGGTGATCGAGATCATGTCCACCTGCGGATGCGACGCCAGACGAGTGCCGACGATCGTGCCTGTTCCATTGACGAGGTTGAAGACGCCGGGCGGACAACCGGCATCGTCCATGACCTCAGCGAATAGCAAGGCGCTCAGCGGCGATAATTCGCTCGGCTTCAACACCACCGTGCAACCGGCTGCGAGCGCGGGACCGACCTTGGCCGTGATCTGGTAGAGAGGCCAGTTCCAGGGGGTGATGAGCCCGCAGACACCGATCGCCTCGCGCATGATCGCCGTGCTGCCGCGCGCGGCGATGAACGGATAATTCGCGAGATTGTCGCGGGCGACACGGATATGTTCGGCGGCCAGCGGCACCTGAGCGCGCCGGGCATAGGTGATGGCAGCTCCCATCTCGCACGTAAGGACCTGCGCGAACAGCTCCAGCCGCTCAAGGAGCAAGGCGTGAATCCGGTCGAGCAGCGCCGCTCTCTCAGCAGGCGCGGTCATGGACCAGCCGGCGAAGGCTCGTCTGGCGGCTGCGATGGCGCAGTCCACGTCATCGTCATCGCCGAGCGCGATCTCAGCGATCGGCTGTTCCGTCGCCGGATTGACGACGGTTGCTGCTGCCGCGACTGATCCGATCGGCTTCCGCCATTCTCCGTCGATGTAGAATTTTCCGAGGAAGGCGGCTTCCGCCAGGTGTCGAAGGGTCGAGGTCATTGGAAGCGATCCTTTCGACAGCCTACCAGCCGCGCATCCGTGGCCATCGTGCTTCGATCGCGTCGCTGCCGGCGGAGACGACGTTGTACAGTTCGTGTTGCGACGCCGTTGCACAGGCGTGATTGGGCAAAATCCTGACCTTCGCGCCGATCGGAAGGTCGGGCAAAGCCTGACTCGAGCCGGGCCTGATGGCGAGGATGCCGTGCTCCTGGCTCGCATGCGAAACAATCAGGTCGGAATAGACCTTGCCGGCCACATCGCAGACCAGACCGTACCCCTGGTCGACCCGCTGCGCCGCGGTGCCGCGGTCGCGCGACAGCGCCATCCAGCCTGCATCGACCAAAATCCAACCCTTCTCGGGCTTCTTGCCGATCACGGTGGCGAGCACCGAGATGGCGATGTCGTCGGTGGTGCAGACACCGATGCCGTGCATCACCAGATCGAAGAACATGTAGACGCCGGCCCGCATTTCCGTGACGCCGGTCAGGTCTTCGGCGAAATGCGCTGTCGGGGTGGAGCCGACGCTCACGATGGGGCATTGGTGCCCGGCCGCCCGCAACGCCTCCGCCGCGGCGACTGCCACAGCCCTCTCATTCTCCGCGGCCGCGACGAGAGCCTCGGGCGTGAAGAGGCTGTAGGATTCGCCGGCATGGGTAAGGATTCCGGCGAGCTTGACGCCGGCCTCGCCCAGCGCGACCGCGACTGCGACGAGCTTTGGATCATTAGCGGTCAGCCCGCCGCGGTGACCATCGCAGTCGATCTCGATGAGAGCGATCGGTGTCACACCAGCGGCACGACCGGCCGCGCCGAGCATTCTTGCCTGCTCCGGCGAATCGAGCAGTACCTTAAGGTCGATGCCTGCTTTGCGCAGACGCATCGCTCTTTCAGCTGTGTGGGGCGCAAGACCCACCGCATAAGTCATGTCACGAAAACCGTGTCGCGCGAAGTACTCGGCTTCCGCCAGGGTGGAGACAGTGATCGGCCCCGGCCCGGACGGATAGGCGTGTCGAGCCACATCGATGGATTTTGCGGTTTTCATGTGGGGACGCAGCACGACGCCCCGCTCTGCCATCCGCGAGGACAGGCGGGCGAGGTTGCGATCGAGCCGATGCTCGTCGAGCAGGAGAGCCGGCGTTGCAAGCGTGCCGAGCGTTGCTGCCGTCTCGGAGCTCTGGTGATCCGTTCCTCTCATCTCCTCGCGTAGCACGTCGATGTCTCCTAGCCGAAAGACTGATTGGGAATCGCAAACACGCGCGCCGGCCCGCTCGATGGTGCCGGCGTGCCCAAAATCATGGTGGTGGCACCGCCGACCTGCTTCAGGCCGATGCGTTCGAACCAATCTCCGAGTTGCGATGTGGCAGAGGTGTCGATGCGAACTAAAACACTGCCGAGCCGCGCGAGCGCAGCCTCGATCAGCGCCCGTGCATCGGTCGCGGTTTCGGCGACGACAGGGCCGATGACGTGCCCGCGGCCGAAAAGCCGGGAGATAGCGTAGCCGCGGGCCATGCCGTCACGCTGCAGGACATAGCCATCACCGCTGTGGAGCAGCTTTTCGAGCATCTGTCGTCTCTCCAAGCCCGTCGCCTCGCGATCGAGTCGCATGGTCGCCTCGAAATCCGAGGCAGCCATTGGCCTGACGAGCCCCGACGGCGGCGGCTCATGGCGCCCTCTGGGAATTCCCTGATGCTGGTGGATGACCCCGATCGGCACAAAGCCGCGACGCCGGTAAAGTATGGCGCCTTCGGCTGTCGAATTCAGCGCGATGGTCCGCGGGCGCGCGGACGTCAGCAACGCATCCATCAGCCGGGCCCCATAGCCACGGCCCTGAGCGGCCTTTGCAACGATGATCATGCCGGCGGACGCATGAGTCTCGCCGTATGGCCACCACGCCGCGGTTCCGATCACCGTCCCGTCGCGCTGCAGAACAAAGCCATGGCCCAACTGCAGCGCGAC
>Ga0209389_1002233_pt1 | contig 14621 bp, 18 predicted proteins | sample CowpearedBW_FD_187526 | JGI IMG/M metagenome (GOLD analysis project Ga0209389, IMG submission 187526) | Root nodule microbial communities of legume samples collected from California, USA - Cow pea red BW (SPAdes) (version 2) | ecosystem: Host-associated > Plants > Roots > Nodule | place: USA...
AAAACAACCAAAAACTTTCCACAAAACACATGAATAAATACAATTAAGAGGTCCAATCAAATAAGAATAATAAGTATTTTTCATACTTATCAAACTCCCCCAAACTTATACTTTTTCATGTCCTCGTGAAAAGAAAACCTAACTGTACAAACACATAAACAAAACACACTACTTAAAAATGAACCAAAGACAAGACATATGATCTCATAACATAATCCCTTTTACACATATCAAAGACAATTCACTTGCATTTCTCAAAATCAAGAAGATGTGATATGATGCTTTCATGAAAATCAATTCCTCAATCCAGAATTAGATATGACTCCTACAATGAGAATCACTAAGTCACACAAAAGTCGGTGTTTCCTCACACATGTGTTAGCCACACAATCTCACAACTAGCACACTATAAAACTAATCCATCAAAGTTTTGCACATTATCTCATTCACACACTTCACACACATTGAATTAGATCAAAAGGTCTTTCTAGGCATGAAACTTGGCTTGGCTACAAAGAATTATGGTTTTTCATGGAATCAAATCACCTTGGAAGAGGAGAACAATTATATGCATAAACATTCATGAACATCCTCACTCCCCATATACCAACAATACAATCCACCACATCCTTTCCATAGCTCAACCTCTCAATTTCATTTCATGCACCTTTTTCATTAATTTGCCTTTGCTTTTTCTCTTTTTCTCTTTTTTTTTATGATATTTTTTTTTCATTGAGAATGTTGAGCTTTTTCAATCATCATAATTTCTCATTTCTTAATCACATCTTTCCCCCAAACTTAATCTCAACTCATACCCATGTTCACAACATAAAACTTGTTCTCTTCTTCCATGGTGTAAGGTAAGATAAAATTTCACAAGGCTTAGGGTAGAGAAATAATACATCAAGGCTAAAAAAGGGTTCACAAATGGTTTCACATTATGCACAAAGGTTAGCTATTTGGCCAAGTAGCTTCATTACATAACAACAAACAATTGCCTTTTTCATCCCTAACCAAGTGTGTGTGATTGCATTTAAAGAATCATGCAAAAATTAACTTCATAGCAATGATAGCTTCCTAGCATTCTCACTAAACACATTATGTCAACACTCAAATATCTCATTCATTGAGCCAAATTTCACTCTGGATAAGGACTGAATCACATTGCAACCACATCAACACTTCATCAATCATTCAAAGTTGCAAGCAAATAACCAAAAATCATGCAAGGCTATATGAACAGAGATCACAATGTCATACAAATATAAGCACGAACTTCAACTCCATAACTAAACAATAACGTCTAGATAAAACAAAGTACTAAACCCATAACAAAACTACACATCACTAAACAAATAAAAAGAGTCCTAAACACAACACATCTCAGGCATCATCATCAGGAGGAACCTCCTCCTCAACAACATTCTCAACATCATCAGCATCATCAGCACCATCATCATCCTCATCCTCAGAGTCAACAACAGCACCACCCCCCATTGAGATTCTGACTTGCCCCGAGGCCAAGAAATATACTCATCAAACTCAGCACCAGTCATCAAATAATCATCTGGAGTGTCTGGAACAACCAAAGATAACTTATGCAAGTTGTCCATGAGACATTGTGTGCCACGCCAAACTACTTCCTGGCTATCCCAAATGTCCTCCTGCCTTGCAAACATTTTACTCATGGCTGCCTAGAAGGTAGCCTCAAAAATAGAAGATGAGGCATGAGGTACACTGAGTGGACGAGGGCGAGCAACAGGTCTAGGTGCAGGAACATGATCAACTGCTGGGTTCATACAATGTTTAGAAATGAACCAACTATTGATGGAGGGTTGGAGGCGAAGCAGTATTGGTGTGTCTGAAACAACACATTTCGCCTTGTATAAGGTCGTGATGACTGCTAGAAACCCGAGCTTGGTAGCATTACTCCAAATGAGGGCAATCTCCTGTGATATCACCACCCCAATATCAATTTCAATCTTGGTCATGATCGCAAAAATCAAATACGATCGCTCAAGATTGATATCTGAGGTGTGAGTATTAGAAGATATGTTGTTATATGAGAAAACACTCCACATTTGTGCCAAGGAGTTCAGATGCTTGCACAAAATGCGAACAGGAGTTCCAAAAACACCAATCACATAGGACTCGCCAGGAATGCACAACAGTGTTGCAATGGCCTCAAATTCCTTATCTTCATTCAGAAAATCTCCATAAGGTGTGTTCCTATCAGCAGGAAAAACAAGAGTCCTCAAGATGGTGTTCAATGCCTTGCGGTCAAACTAGATCATTTTTGCCCTAGACCTTGGCTTGGCGAGGCAAATAACCATTAGAATTGTAGGCATTGGCATAAAACTCCTTAACAAGAACCTCATCAACCTCATTGGGAAGGTTTCCCAGTACTCTATGCCATTGTCGTCTCTCCAGCTCCAACCTGAAATCATCAAACTCCCCCACCTTCAAGTTGAAATGCCTCTCCGGTAAGATACCGACAGGCATGGTCTCTAGAAATCTCCTTGTAACAACTTCATATGTAAAATTATGCTGATCATACTCAAACTCTGCGTCTTCGTCCATGGAATCAATGGGAGGAGCACAGGACGTAGACCCTCGAGCAAGTTTCCACTTCTTAGAATCCTGAGATGCCTTAGGAGGAGCCATCTGCAAAATTAATATCATAGAACCAGCATAGAGAGCTTTCAACAGAACAAGGTTAGAAACAATAATGCTAAATTCAACAAACAATATTTAACAAAACACAACATTACTGCAAAGGTTCACTTGTTGGGCGAGCAGCGACGATAAAGGCTGTAGTAGCAGTCTCGCTAGGCGAGTGAGCTCACTGGGCGAGTGACTAAATCTACAACAGAAAATACACTGTTGCAGCACGAACGCGAGCAAGCTCGCTAGGCGAACGCAACTACATTAAGGTTGCAAACACAATACTCACATACTACTCTAAATGCAAAACTCGAACTACACTTAGTAACACAAACATCCATAGATTCAAAATCAACAATGAGAAATCCTAAAAAAAACCCTAATTAAAACCCTAAATCATTGAAAGGAAAAAGGAAAAAGAAGATGAGAAATACCTACCTGGATGAAGATGAATGCGAGAAGAAGATGGAATGGCAAGGAGTAAGCACACACAAGAGCAACGCGACTCACACCCAAGGAGAGAAGAGAAAATGGCTAGGGTTTTTCAGAAGAGAAAGAGAAAGAAAAAGAGGGGAAATCTGAGATTTTAGGGCCAGCGAGACGCACTCGTTGGGTGAGTAACACGACTCGCTGGGCGAGCAACCTCGTTTTCAAAAAAGTCAAATTTGACCCAACAACCACCTAACAACATTAAAGCATGTCGCAGTCGTTGGGCGATTGAGGGTGCTCGCTGGGCGAGTGTCCCAATTCCCTCCAATTTCAAATTTATTTTTTTATTTTTTTATTGTTATTTTTTTCGAAGCTTGGTCGCTGGGCAAGTTGCGTCGTCCAGTTACTGTTCCAAAGTGAAATTTCTTCACTAATTCGTTGGGCGACTACTGCTAACTGGGCGAGTTTGTATAACTTTAGGATTCACAGATTGCTAGATTCGTTGGGCGAGAGTGGCTCGCCCAGCTACTACTCTAGATGTCAATTTACGCAAATATTCGTTGGGTGAGTGGTGGTCGTTGGGCAAGTATGCATAATTTTTTAAAACCACATTCTGCAGAAACATACTCGCTAAGCGACTACAACTTAGATTTCAACTTGCCAGGAAAGAGCTTGAATCTTGAATTGAAAAGTAACAATTGCTGGCCTGGGTGAAATTCTCTCTTCAAAAGCTTCCTATCATGATAGAGTTTTACCTTTTCCTTGTATCTCTTGGAGTTGTCATATGTTGTCAATCTCATTTCTTCAAGTTCCTACAACTGCAACTTTCTTTTCTCTGCAGACAAAGATAAATCAAAGTTAAGAAATTCTAAGGCCCAATAAGCCTTATGCTCCATCCCCACTGACAGATGACAAGATTTGCCATATACTAATTGGAACGGTGACAGCCCCACAAGTGACAACATCATCAAGCTTCACCAACCAATCCTTTTTGGATGATGCCACAGTCTTCTCAAGAATCCTCTTTATCTCCCGATTGGACATTTTAGCTTGGCCATTGGTTTGAGGATGATAAGAAGAGGCTATTTTGTGCCTAACCTCATAATGTTTCAAAACCTTGGCTAACTGAGCATTACAAAAATGGGATCCACTATCACTTATAAGGAGCCTAGGAACTCCAAACCTTGAGAAAATCTGTCTCTTCAAGAACTTGATAACTCTCTTAGCATCATTGTTTTGGCAAGCAGTTGCTTCCACCCATTTGCTGACATAATCCACTGCAACCAATATATACTCATTATTGTACAATGGAGGTAGGCATCTTTGAATAAAGTGGGCCAGTAGAAACCGGATTGGAGCACCTTGGCGGTTGTCCTTTCTCCATTAAAGTATCCACCATATGGTGAATTATGACAATGCCATAGGATACCTGCAACTTCCTCTGCAGTGACACATTGCCTCAAAAGATTATCAGCACCAAGCTTGAACAAGAAAGGGTCATCCCAAAGGTACTGTTTTGCATCATATAAAATTTTTTCTTTTAATGCCATGATAGATCTTTAGGGAGAACACCTGCAGCTTTGAAATTAGCCATATCTGCAAACCATGGCCTTTGTTGAATGAGCATCAAACTTTCATCACAAAAAGTCTCACAAATCTCCCTCTCTTTGCTTGTAACTTCATCATTTACCAACCGAGAAAGATGATCTGCAATAACATTCTCACTCCCTTTCTTGTCCCTAATTTCCAAATTAAACTCTTGTAATAAGAGAACCCATCTGATCATTCGTGGCTTGGAGTCAGACTTGGACAACAAATACATTATGGCAGCATGGTCTGTATATATGATCACTTTAGACCCAATAAGGTAAGGTCTAAACTTCAATATGCATAGACAATGGCCAAAAACTCCTTCTCTGCTGTGGCATAATGAAGTTGAGCACCATCCAAAACCTTGTTGGAATAATAAATAACATGAAAAACTTTCTCTTTTCTCTGGCCAAGAACAGCCCCAATGGCATAATCGCTAGCATCACACATCAACTCAAATTCTTGAGTCCAAATTGGTGCAGTTATCACTGGGGCAAAAACTAGTTTCTCCTTCAAGCTATTAAAAGCTTGCAAACACTCACCATCAAACTCAAAAGGAGCATCTTTAACAAGGAGATTACACAAGGGTTTAACAATCTTGGAGAAATCTTTGATGAATCTTCTATAGAAAGCTGTATGACCAAGAAAACTTTTAACGCCTTTGACATTTGATGGAGGTGGTAATTTCTCAATGACATCCACCTTAGCATGATTAACACCAATTCCCCTAGAAGAGACTCTATGGCCCAACACAATACCTTCTCTCACCATAAAATGGCACTTCTCCCAATTCAGCACAAGGTTTGTGTCAATGCATCTTTTCAAAACCACATCTAAGTTCTCAAGGCATGAATCAAAAGATGGACCAAAAACTGAGAAATCATCCATAAATACCTCAATACTCTTCTGAACCAAATCAGCAAAAATGGCTAGCATGCATCGTTGAAAGGTAATTGGTGCATGGCAAAGGCCAAAAGGCATCCGCCTATAAGCAAATACACCATAAGGACATGTGAAAGCAGTCTTCTCCTGATCCTCTAGATTAACTACTATCAGATTATATCCTGAAGAACCATCCAGGAAACAGTAGAAAGCTTGCCCAGCTAACTGTTCCAACATCTGGTCCATGAAAGGGAGTGGAAAATGATCCTTCCGAGTGGCTTGATTCAACTTCCTATAATCAATGCACATCCTCCACCCAGTGGTTGTTCGAGTTGGAATTAACTCACTTTTCACATTCTTGACAACAATCATTCCCCCTTTCTTTGGCACAATGTGCATAGGATTTACCCAAGAACTGTCAGAAATTGGATATATCATCCCTGCTTCCAACAATTTCAGCACCTCCTTCCTCACCACCTCTTTCAAAGTGGGATTCAAACGTCTTTGTGGTTGTGCAATGGGTTTGTAGTGCTTCTCTAACATGATCTTGTGCATGCAATAGGTTGGGCTTATCCCCTTTAAATCAGAAATATGCCAACCTATAGCCCCTTGATTTTCCTTGAGAACCTCCAAAAGCCTCTACTCTTCAAACTGTGAAAATGCATTGCTAATTTTCATCGATTTCTCACAATCTTCTTCTAAGAAGGCATACTTGAGATGATCTGGTAATATTTTCAACTCAAGTTTGCCTTGATCATCAGATTTCTCCTTTGTCAAATTCTCCACTTTAACACGAGTGGAAGATACTTCTCTAGTCTTTTCCAACTGCATAGTGACTTCTTCCTCTTCAACTTCCTCTTTAAGAGTCAAATTAGAACAAGAATCAGTCAAAACTCTCTCAAGAAAGGATTTTACATGCATCTGACTCTTAGCTATGTCAATCACTTCATCAAGGACCTCCACTCTGAAACAATTGCCACTATCACTTGGATGTTGCATGGCCTCTACAACATTGAAAGTCACAATTTCATCTTGCACACGAACTTTTAGATGACCATCATCCACATCAATAATCACCCTAGCAGTCTTCATGAATGGGCGCCCCAATATGAGAGGGAATTTAGTTTCCTCCTCCATATCCAAGATGACAAAATCCAGTGGAAAAGTGAATTTATCAACTTTCACCAATACATCTTCTATAACACCATATGGACACTTAATAGACCGATCAACCAATTGAAGTGTCATCCTCGTGGGACCTCCAAATCTCCAATTCTTCTCATCATGGAAAGAGGCATCAAATTTATATTTGCTCCCAAATCAATTAATGCCTTTCCAATGGTGCATGGTATAGTGAAACTACCTAGATATTTGAATTTGGGAGGCAAGAGCTTTAGAATAATTGCACTACAATTGCCTTACACTTCGATTGTCTCCTCCTCAATGTACTTCCTCTTTTTGGTGAGCAATTCCTTCATAAATTTGGCATAGGAAGGCATCTGTTGGAGAGCTTCAGAAAATGGAATGGTAATCTCTAGTTTCTTGAAAATATCCAAAAACCTAGAGAATTGTTTCTCCTTTTCTTTTCTAAAATGGGTTTTAGGATAAGGAAGTGGCTTCACAATTTCTTTTTCCTCACTGTTTTTTCTCTCCACTTCTTTCTCATCTTGTCCCTCAACTTTTCCATCATTCTCACTTTTCTCTCCACTCATCTCTCCTTTTTCTTTCTCACTCTTTTTTTATCACATTTCTCTCCACTAACACCTTACCACTTCTTGTAACAATAGCCTTACACTGCTCCTTGGGGTTAACCTCAATATTAGCCCCAAAGTTCTTCTCTGGCTTGTCCTCCAACTTCTTAGCAAGTTGCACAATTTGCATTTCCATGTTACGGAGAGATGCCTCCGTGCTCTTTTGATTGGAAATGGACACTTGCACTAACTGTTGCATTGCTTCCTCAAGCTTAGTGGTCCTATCAGTCAAAGATGGTTGGGATTGAGGTGGAGGTTTGTTAGAAGGTCCAGGCTGGCCTATGCTGGGGTGAGGCTTCCAACCTTGGTTGTAGTTACCATAATTACCCTGACGGCCTTGGTTACCCATATAGTTAACCTCTTTTTGGGAATTGGTCTTCATGACACATTGTCCATTTGAATGATCTCCACCACACAACTCATATCCTTGCACAAGTTGTTGGTGTTGAGCCTTTGAAACATTCTGAAGTTCCTTAGGCAATTGAGAAAGCTTTTTCATTACTGATTCAAGTTCTTGAGTCATTATTTTGTTCTGAGTCAATATTGCATCCTGAGACTGAAGCTCTAGCATACCTCATTTCTTTTGTGAAGTAGCCCTCTCATTCTGCATTTCATTATCATTAGATGTCATATTCTCAATCATTTCATGGGCTTCCTCGAGTGTCTTCCACTTGATGTTGCCTCCAGCCGAGACATCCAACATTAATATAGTATGAGATTGCAATCCTCCAAGAAAGAGAGTAAGTTGCGTAGGCATGTCAAAACCATGAGTAGGGGTTTTTCGTAACAAGCCTTTGAACCTATCCCATGTTTGGCTCAATGACTCAAAATCTTCTTGTTGAAAGGATGATATTTCTTGCTTCCCTTTATTAACCTTGGACTTTGGAAAGTACTTGTTCAAGAATTTGGCTATAACATCATCCCAATCAGTCAAACTATTCTCAGGGGACGAATTCAACCAAACCTTAGCATTACCAACCAAAGAGAAAGGAAAAAGACTCAATCTGATGGCATCATTTGGCACTTGGTGAATCTTCATTGTGTTACAAATCTCCAAGAAAGTAGCCAAATGTGTGTACGGATTCTCATGTGAATGGCCATCAAACTGGTTACTCTGGACTAAATGAATCAAAGTTGGCTTCATCTCTATGTTGGCAGCATTCACCACAGGTCGTGCGATGCTGCTAAAATTAAGAGGAGTAGAGAATGTAAGACTTGAGAAAATTAAATAGTTAATTAAATAATTATTTAATAAATGCGGGTAATAGAAGCCTTTAAGGCATTTAATGCATAATGCTATGATGTGGAAAAGTACTAGCTCAAGTGGTTGAGAGTACTTTATTGTGTGAGAAGACTTGGGTTCAAGTCCTATGTATGTCAATTTTGTGTTATTTAATTTATGCATTATTTTATTGATATACTTGAATGTGAGTAGTGATAGTGTAATCCTAAAATTATAGGAATTATCACGAAACATGATTTGGTTGAATTGGTTATACACTTACTTTGTGATTAAAGGGTTGTGGGTTCATTGGCGTTTTGGGGAGAGGTAGAGTGAAGTTTTGTGTGAAGAACAAAAGGGAAACTCTTGGATTTAGAGACTCAATTGGAGCACGAATTCCAGGTAAGGGGAGTTGTTTTTCGTGTGTTTTTATCGTATATAACATGCACTGCATTGCACAATTTGTATTGTATGAAAATTTCCCCTGTCTGTGTTATGAACTTCCCATCGTTTTACTATGTTGTGCGATTGCATAAAGCCATGGTATCTTTACTGTCTGGATGCTTGCGAGTATAACGGGAATATGGACAAGGAGGGTTCGTGTTAAGACCAAGAGGTCATTCTGAATTTTGGATTCTTATGAGAGATTAAGATGTGATTAGAAGTGTTTGATGTGTAGAGTATAATACTTTTGGGAATGATACTAGTAAACCATGTGGGACTGGTTGTATTCTGTTAGAATTGGATGTTGGATCAAGTTTTGAGGAAATTGATGATCGTCGTAGGTATAGAAATTTGGGAGTTGTACCCATGTTCTGATGTACCGCTTGGAGTAGTGGCTGTGAGAGAGGTGAGTGGTGAATCCAGAATGGGAGGAATTCCCGTTCGACTAGACGATAAGAGTGAAGGAATAGGAAACTAGTGATGGCGTAGGTAGTGCATGATGTGGAGAGGGAAATTGCAATGCATTGATGTCAATTAGGAAATGAAAACTTTGGTGGTGATAGATAATCTTATATAAGAAGATGGTGGCAGGAGAGAATAACCATATTTAAATAGCGAGTTATAAGCTCTTGGGTCTTGGTATGATGATTAATAAGGATTGAAGGATGAAAGAATGAATTAAATGGGTTAAGCATAGGAATTGGAGCTAAATGGACGTATGTGACTGTGGAGTTAACAAATTATTTGATATGAGTTGTATAGCTTAATGTGGTGAAGGAATTATATCTTTCATAATTGAGTAAGTTCAATTGCATGGATTAGGAAATTTTATTAAGTTGGTTGAACAATTATACTTGAGGGGAGATTTTGGTGAATCAAATGGTGAGAATAAAAGAACCTATGAATGAGATATAGGAAATTAAAGTGATGGTGGGATGGTTGGAAAACTAGCAGGTCCTGAAAAGCAAATGCGCAATATACCTTAGAGCAATCTGGATTGTAGAACCAACCAATTTGAGTGACAAAACCAGCAGTAGTGTCCCTCTAGTATAGCGCCTGGCAGCCTACTGATACCCGCCAGGCGATAGGAACAGTGTGGGAGGTCCCTGCACCGCATGGCGCCTGGCGGCAAGGTGTGCTTCGTTAGGCGGTGTTTGTAAAACAGTGGGTCTGGGAAGCGTCTGGCGCCTGGCGGTGAGAAGGTTCCACCAAGCGGTCTATACTAGTTTCGCCTGGTGGCGCTTGGGGCTGCGCCAGGCGATAATGTTGTAGACTATGACTTGTGTGTGCGTGTTGCGTTTAAGCAATGATGCTATACTTGGATTAGAGGATGTTGTGCCATGAGCAGGTAGGTTCATGGATGGTGGTGAACATCTGATGATATGAGCGGGGAGGTTCATATCCAGTTACTCTCATGTGGGGATACGAGCGAGGTAGGTTCGTATGTTTCGTGCTCACACTTGAAAGATGCTACGTGCGAGGAGGTACGTGGCTGGTGGAACACATGTGTTGGACTACGGGTGGGCAGGTCCGTAGAGCAGGACTACGAGCGGGGACGTTCGTAGAGGCAGGACCACGAGCGGGAAAGTTCGTGTGAGCATTATATTCCTAAGTCCAAGGCTAACTATTTGTGTGATTGAAGGTTGAAAAGCCTTGGGGTTTAAGGTCTTAGCCAAGAACTTATTAGGAGTAAATAAGATGGGTGTCATACTTCTATGTTGTGATTATATATGTTATTTCTATTTTTATCAACTCACCTTTTCTGTTTGTGATTGGTGATGATCGTGTGATTCGTCACACGGGAGCAGATGATGATACAGGTGATGCTGAGGATGCTCAGGCGATAGAGTGAGGGCTAATTGGGATTAGAGCTAGGAGATTTTACTATGTTTTATATATGATTTTTGGATTTTGGAGATTGTAATGTTTTCTCTTACTACTGTTTATAAATTTTGGTGCGATGTTTAAATATTTTAAATTTTCCCTCGTTTTGGGAATAATAATATTACGACGTTTTAAATTCATTTTCCTTTTTATTTATTTAATTAAGTAATATTCCTTAGGGACGTTACAGAGAATGAAGCATAATCTTCTAGAGTACGTCGAACATGCCTTTCACCATGTCCTTCACCAGCCATTTCTACCTCCTCTTGATCAGTTGAGGAGAAGATAGCTTGTTTAGATGTAGATGTTGCCTCTTTCTCTTCTTTAACTTTTTGGATTTGCCTTCTTCGTCTTCTACTGTTGTTCCTCCGAGCTATTCTTTCAATTTCAGGATCAAATAGTAAATTATCAACTCGAGTCCTTCTTCTCATACAGAACAAAAACGCTAGAAAAGACAAATAAGCATAGACAAACTAAATATATACAAACTATAAACAAAGATGAATGTATAAATGAATGTAAAAGCCTAAACTGGTAAATAATCACACTTAGACAAATGAACACAAATCCCTTGGAAAAACGATACTTGGACTTCCATTTTTACTACTTGTAACAAATTGGTATACTTGCCAAAGAGTTAACAAGCTTTTGGCGCCGTTGCCGGGGATCAAACCCGGGTCGTTGTAGTATAGTGGTAAGTATTTCCGCCTGTCACGCGGATGACCCTGGTTCGATCCTTGGCAACGGCGCCAAAAACTTGTTAACTCTTTGGCAAGTATATCAATTCGTTACAAGTAGTAAAAATGAAAGTCCAAGTACCCTTTTCCCAAGGGATTTGTGTTCGTTTGTCTAAGTGTGATTATTTACTAATTTTAGCAAGATTTAAGTTAAGAACAACATGCAAATTTAATAAACACTAAAGTTATAGAAGAATTTAGGAAAGACTTCACCAAGGTTGGATTTCATAAACCATACTAACGCAATATTTCCTACACAATTTCTCTATCTTGCTTAGACATCCTCATCATAAGCATACTAGCCCCTAATTCCTTAGAAGCAAGTTTTAAGTCCAATATGTCAAAACATTAATTCCTTAATTATTTTAACACATAACTTGCATTAAGATTTGATATATAGAATGACCTAGAGATTATGTCTATTCCTAGAACCCAATCTCATGGTTGTTCTATCCAAGGTTAAGTTCCAATTCATTTTCCAATAATTAGATACAACCAAATAGCAAGGATTTCCTTCATGCACATTAATAATCTGAGATAGAACATATGAACAACGAAAGAGATCACATTGCATAGGAAAATTACAAAGAGTATAAGTTCATTACATCCAACCCCAATGAAAGAGAAGTTTAGTCACTCCTAGGCATCTAGAGAATGAAGGATGGATGAATTTGATGGAATGGATGAATTGATGTGAGTTCTCCTTGGCCTAGAATGGCGTTTTTCGTATTTTTCCTGTTCTTGTTGCATTCACACACTCTAGCACACTACAGCTTCGTGTAACTTTCGAAACTATAACCACTTCAGAAAACCGTCCATTCGTTGGGCGAGATGACTTAATCGCTGGGCGATCAGGGCTATCTTGTTGGGCGACTCGGCATGCTCGCTGGGCAACTGGGTCCTGACAGAACAACCACACTTGTTCTCCAATCCTTCATTCTCCTATACAATAATCTTCAATAAAACACAAAATATATCTAACCTAAAAGAAACCTTAAAACAACCTAAAACTTTCCACAAAACACGTGAATAAATACAATTAAGAGGTCCAATCAAATAAGAATAATAAGTATTTTTAATACTTATCAGACTAGGGGGCCATGGCCCGTCCAAAATTTTTTAAAATTAATATATTTATATATTTAATTTTTTTTAAAGTATAATGTAGTTTATATATTAGAAATTGGTGCAAATTAAAATAGGTATTTTTTTTTTAATTTTTTATAACACAAAATTTAATATTAATAAATAATAAATCAAGTAAAAATATTTATTAAGATATTTTTTATTTTCTTTTTCATTGTCTTTTAAATTTATCACATATTGTATTCATCTTCCATTCTCACATGTTTTCCTTTTTGTTTACAAAGAAATAAGTAAGTTAGACACACTCATTATTTTTATTTTCATCTTTTATTTGTTTTCTTCTATTCTTAAAGAAAAAAAAAAGTAACTATCTTTTTTCCACTTAAGAGTGAAATATTAGTTTAATAGTTAACATTATCTTTTTAATTTTGTATATTCACTTTTTATGAATATAAAAGAAATAATATAATGTACTGTTTTCTTTTTCATAACGATTTTTAATTATTGCTCAATTATCATAAATTTTTCTTTTAGTAATTGCGTTTTTGAATTTTTTATTTGATTATAATAAATTATTTTTTAATCTTAAACTTAAAAAAATAGATATATTGGTGAAAAATAAAAGGATAGATTTATTTTTAAAAGAAAAATAGATTTAACTTCTTTACCATGATACTAATAATCTAATTGCTCAATTAGAGGAGTCTTTTGTTAAGGTTCAAAGAATAATTACAATATATTATAACATATGATTTCTTTTGTAGATATAATATTTTTAGTTATAGTTATATTAAATTATATATTAACGTTTATTGTATTGATGACCATAATTAAATATATAAATTTTGAGTGTTTATTTTGACTCCCCCAACATTATTGACCAAGATCCACCACTGGGCTCAGACGAGTCCCTAGGGGTACTCATGACTTGAAATGCTTAAGCTCGAGAGGGAATCCAATGAGAAAGGACTCATACGGAGATTGTTGGGAATCCAAGTGTGAGTCTATGTCCCACATTGAGTAAAAATGAAAACGTTTAGCACTATATAATGATAAAAATCCATGAAGTTATTGCTTTAAGGTTTGGGTGAAGAATGATGTCAATCCTTTATGTGTAGGTCGTCGATCTCATGTCTCATTGATATTGTATCACTTCGATGATCCTCTCTCGGAAGACCAAATAATTATAAACATATAATATATAAATTATTTTAACTTTATCCCACTTCAATATTTACATCTTTTAAAAATTACATATACTTCTACATGGGTAGATTTCATTTGTCTCCAATGGCATCATTACGAGATATTAAACCAAATGTACTTTTAGAACTCCAAATCCAATTTCATATTAATTGATTTCAAATTCTTTAGTAACTTAGTTTTTACATGCTAACAAAAGTATAAATAAGAAATCGTACCTAGATGAATCATTGGAAAACTTGTAAAAATCGATGACCATGTTCAGGATAGTGTTTAGTTGTATGTTCAAAACTACACCTGATTTTTAAATTTTAGGAATTAATTTTTAGTTTAAGGTGATTTAGATTTAAAAATAAGTTTTTTCATCCAATTTTTCAAATATTCTAAAATTATTTAAATGTATATTTGTATAATAATGATATTGGTGATGGTATTAAAAGTGTCACTGAGAACAATATTAATATGATGAAATAAAAATAAAGCCTTGGGTAGAAATAGTAATTTTGACCATAATAATGAGAAGACTATTACCAATATAAAACAACATTTTAAAAGCTAATAACTAATTTTTAAAAATAAATATTATAAAATTGAGTAAAAATTATTTTAATTTCATTCTGGTGAAATTCACTTTATTTGAAAAATTAAATATTAAAAAATAGTAAGATATGAAAAAAAAACAAATATAAGGACACTTTCATATATTTTATTCTCAGCAAAATATATATA
>Ga0209389_1002246_pt1 | contig 14598 bp, 11 predicted proteins | sample CowpearedBW_FD_187526 | JGI IMG/M metagenome (GOLD analysis project Ga0209389, IMG submission 187526) | Root nodule microbial communities of legume samples collected from California, USA - Cow pea red BW (SPAdes) (version 2) | ecosystem: Host-associated > Plants > Roots > Nodule | place: USA...
TAAAAATAATGTTTTTTTTTTTATTTTGTTGTTTTCACTTGGCAATTTTCTACTCTTTTTAAATGCTGATTAGGCTAATAATAACTTGGCAATCTTTTTCAGCAGGGACTTTTCATGTGACATAGAAGGTTCATAAAATTAGTGATTGGAAAGTTGACAAATCAGCATAGTAGATTCGCATTTGTAGGCTTCATGAAGGGAACAACGTTTTGTCTTTGAATTTTGTGACTATCGTTTTTTGTGGGACGGGATTGACCAATATGTCAGTCCATGATGTGGATTCAACACGTTATTGTGGTCCTTATTAAGAATATATTTTAATATAGTCAAAAAATCTCATTGTATCGAAGCATAATAAATAGTCAAAGTATCAAGGAGAAGTAATTTAATCTTTATTCGAAATAGGAGGATTAAGAGTACGATAGTGAGAAAAAGAAAAGAGAAAAAGTGGACGGTTTGTAAGTAAGAATAAGCACACGACATAGGGTTAACCGGAGTAAAAAGGTATAAAATAAATGAACTATTTAAACAATTTCTGTCTCGATTAGTATTTTTATTTTTTATTTTATAAAATATTATATTTTTATTTTTTGATGATTATTCTATTTATTTGTAGCAAAATATAAATTATTAATTATTAATGTTTTACTTGCAATTGTTTGTTTTGCCAAATAATCAAATTTAAGATTAAAATTACTTAGTTTGTGTGTGTTTTTGATGACGAAATTTAAGAGAATAATTTATTTATTTAAAAAATTTAAATTTATTTAAAGTAAAATGACTTGTTTGGATGAAAAAAATTAAAATTAAAGAATTTTAATAAAATATTTTAAATAACTCAATAAATAAAATATGAAATTCTTTCGAAAAAGAAGAAAATTGAAATTTCATAAGTTATGGAATTTGTTGTTAGTTTGGATAAAAATAAGTCAAGGTTGACTTGATTTGGTTAAATTTCAGTTGGGTTGACTCGATTGAGTTCAACCAAATATTTGGTTAGGACCAACTTGATCGAATTCGACTAAAGCTGACTTGATCAAAATTTGTCTGGGACTAACTTGGCTGAATTTAGTCAGGGCTGTCTCAGCGAAGTACTGCCAAATTTTGGCTGGGACAAGATGGAGGTTGACTTGGTTGAAATTCACCCAGATTGACTCAATCAAATTTGATCAAATTTGGCTGAGATGATCCTGGTCGAAATTTAGTCGAGTCGGGCTTGTCCAAAATTGGGCCGCATTCGGTCGAGTTGACTATGGATGAGTTATTCGGCCAATTCGACAAGTCCTCCTTAAGAAAAATTTGGTCGAATGTGACTAAAGTTGGACTTGGCCAAAATTTGGCTAACTTTCGTCAAATTGTGGTTGAATCCAATAAAGTCAACCTTTGTTGTATTCGACCAAATTAGCCGATCGAAATTTTGGCTAAATTTGACCTAGTCACCCTAAGAGAATTTCGTCAAATTCTAGGCTGACATGTGGCAAAATTTGGTTGAGCCAATCTCAATTGAAATTTGATCGAATTTGGCATAGTCATCGATGTTCGAATATGGGTTGGCGCAACCAAAATTTGATGAATTTGATTGATTCGTCCCCCACCAAAATTTGGCTGTGACCAAGTTGGCCTAATAGAAATTTAGAAGAATTTAATTGAGTCAACCCCAATCGAAATTTGGTCAAGTTGACCCTGACCAAAATTTGGCCGAATTCGGCCACCTTGTCCCTAGCCAAAATTGCTTGAATCCAGTGGAGTTGTCCCTAATTGAAATTTGACCAAATTCAATCGAGTCAAATTTGTCTGAATTTGTGCAAGTCGAACCTGGCCGAATTCGACCGAGTCGACCCCAACCTAAATTTTCTCGACCTAAATTTGGCTGAATTGGACTAAGTTTATGCCAACAAAAATTTGGCCAAATTCGATTAAGTTAACCCGATTGAAATTTGGTCGAATTTAAATATTTTTTAGTTGGCTAATATATTTTTTAAATTTAATTTCAAATTTTTATATATTGAAATAAATATTGTTAAAATGAAATTTTATCTTGTACGGAAAATTTAATTCTTTTATCCAAACATATTAGAGTTAGTTGAGTTAGTTTTTTGTTGTTACCGTTACAAGGTTTGTTTTCTTCTTTTTCTCTACAGAGCTTAGCCTTATACAAACTAGGTCTTTGTCTTTGTATCAGTTGAGTTGATCAATAAAGCATTAAGACTTCTTTTTCTAGTTTTTATCTTCTATTACCCTCTATACCCTAATATGGTATCAGAGTCTGGTTAGAGCCTATCCTAACAAGCTTTCTTGGGCATTTTGCTCTACCCTATATAGGTCCACTAACAGACCATTCATTTTTAGACCCACACACGGGATGTATATACCTCGGTGTGAGGGGTGTATTGGAAGTCCCACATTGACTAGAGATAAGGCCATTTCATAGTATATAAATGGGTTGCAAACCTCACCTTATAAGCCGATTTTGTGGGGTTGAGTTAGTCTTAAAACCCACTTCTAACAGTATATAAATGAGCCAACTTCCTTCAAAGAAGCTAATCAGATTGATTATTGGCAAAGAGCTATGAAAGTTGAATTGAATGCCCTTGAAAGAAATAAGACTTGGTCTCTCATTACTCTCCCTCCAGGAAAGAAAGTTGTGAACTGCATATGGGTTTATCTAACCAAATTTAGAGTTGATGGCTCCAATAAAGCACGCTTAGTCGCCAATGGCTTCACTCAAACTAAGAGGATTGATTTCTTTGAAACTTTTTCACCTGTTGTCAAGCTAACAACAGTTCGGTTTCTTCTCTCTGTTGCTAAATCTTGAGGTTGGTTTTTAAATCAATTTGATATTGATAATGCCTTTTTAAATGGTGACCTTGATGAAGAAGTATATATGAAGCCTCCTCCGAGTTTGCTCCTTCCTTCCACCACTTTAGTTTGCAAGCTTCATAAATCTTTATATGGTTTAATGCAAGCTAGTAGACAGTGGAATGCCAAACTCACTTCTGCTCTACTACACTTTGGCTTCACTCAAAGCTCCGCTGATCACTCCTTATTTGTTCAGAAAACACTAGCTGCTTTTACTGCCCTTTTAATCTATGTTGACGACATAATTATAGCTGGGAACAATATTCGAACAATTAAACACATTAAGTCCTATATTAATGATCAATTTCATATCAAAGATCTCAGAGAGTTGAAATGCTTCTTAGGGCTTGAAGTTGCCCGTTCTCAGCGAGGAATGGTTATTAATCAAAGGAAGTATTGTCTTGATATATTTTCTGACTTTGGCTTAACAGGTTGCAAACCTATCCCTTCCCCTATCAACCCCTTTGTCAAGTTGAATGCCACTGATGGAGAACTTGTCTCTGACCTAAAAAATTTTCGAAAGCTCATTGGCAAGTTATTATATCTCACTCATACACGACCTAACATTAGCTTTGTTGTACAACAAGTCAGCCAATTCATGACATCCCCAAGAACTTCTCATTTATAAGCAGCCATCAGCATCCTCAAATATCTCAAAAATGCTCTAGGCTAGGGTCTGTTTTATCCTGCTCATGACCCTCATAGATTTCAAGCTTTTTCTGATTCAGATTGGGCTTCCTACAACATTACACGCAAATCTGTCACCAATTACTGTGTTTTCTATGGCCACTACTTAATATCATGGAAATGTAAGATATTTCAAATATTATATCCTAATAGATTATTTAGAAACTAAAGGAAATTCAAATGCAAGAAATTCAAATACAATGCATTCCAATTGTTTATAATTGTTGAAATGATTCATCCAAATACAAGGTTAAGTCTTATACTTTTCAATTTGTCATAATTTATTTTTTATGTGTTAAATGCCTAATAGGTTAAAATAGGATGGATGGATTTACATCATAATCTATTATTTGATTTAAAGATATTAAACACATATGTCTTGCATTTTTTACATATCTATAATATTATAGGCTTAAATAGTCATTTGGTCCTAATTTTGGTCAAGTTTTTTTTCACTTTGGTCCTACTTTTGAAATTTTTTTCAATTTGGTCCTACCTTTCGTTAATTTCATTCAATTAAATCTTTTTCCTTAACTCCGTCTAAATAGTTAACGGAACAGTGGCCAACGTGGTTCGTTTCTGTGACGTGGAGCACTGTTCAATGACGTGTCCATTATTTTACTGTGCTGACCTTTTAATTTTAATTACAGAGTTTAGGGTTTAGAATATGTGAAGATTTGTTCGCGGCTCCCATTAGAAATATGGGATTCTATGAAGTGTTTATAACACAAGGCCTTGGGCTCTCCAACTAACGACGTCTAGTTTTTGTTGTGTTTCATCCAAAGTTCTTATAAAAAATCTTAGGAAATCAGGGGAATCTGTAGAGGGAAGACAGAGTACAACACTAGAAACCATATGGGGACTTTGAAGACAATTGATCACATTGAAATATATATTTTACTGTACTGTAGTAATTTTTTAAAAATGACTGGACTTTATGTAGAGTACCGACTCTGTGTCAGAATTTCTGAACTCGTTATTTTCTTTTAACAATAAACTTTCTCATGAATTTAATAATTAGAAATGTTAGTGATCATGCGTTGGGGAAGCTGAATAAAAGTTTCAAGTTGTTTAGAATTTCAATGGGTTACATGCCTAATTTCGGCTATATATACATAAAATTGTCCATATGGTGTCGATCTTGCAAAGCAGTTAGCAACGTCTTTGCTCAGTGTTCTTGGTAGTTGTGGGAGTGTATGAATATCCTTTTCAGAGAGAACTTCACAAAAGGTATACCATGAAGTTTCTTATGCAGATATTGTTGAGCAATGTTTTCATCTCTGGCACTTTTTGTTTCCTTTTTGGGTCTTTTAAACAGGTATCCAATATTATAATGAAAGAACTTGGAAAGAATCCATAAGTTTATGTTTGGGATGGACAAGGTAAATATGTATTCAGGTTTAGATTGCTAAATCAAATTCTTTTAAAAAAAATTAAGAGATAAAATGTGGTTAATCCATGACACTAACACAAATTTCAGAACCAAACCCGTATATGGGGCATATGGCTTGGGCAAATGCATTTGTTGTCACTGTAGATTCAATTAGCGTGATAAGTGAAGCTTGCAGTACTGGGTATGGCTGTCAAAAGTATGATAGATTTTCTCCACTTTGACTCTAAATGAGGTTACTGAATCTTCACAGATCGGCTTGAATCTTTGATGATAACAATTGCTCTAAAATTCACAATTCCACGAAGAAATCCCTAAATCCACGAAGAATCCCTAAACGCAATTCCACAAATTATAAACCCTAAACTCTGTAATTAATATTAAAAGGCTAGCACAGTAAAATAACGGACACGTCATTGAACAGTGCTGCATGTCACAAAAACGAACTACATTGGCCACCGTTTCATTAACTATTTAGAAGGAGTTAAGGAAAAAGATTTAATTGAATGAAATTAACGAAAGGTAGCACCAAATTGAAAACAATTTCAAAAGTAGGACCAAAGTGAAAAAAACTTGACCAAAACTAGGATCAAATGACTATTTAAGCCTATTATATTAGTGAGTGATGAGATTGTAAGTTGAGTAAATTAATATAAGAAGTAAATTTATATTTATTAAGAGCAAAGTAATATTTGCACATATATTTTATAAATATTTTTATTAAATTACAAACTCATAATTGTGCATCAATTAATTTTTTAATGGAGGACAAAAGAAGGATCTATGTTCAAAATGAGCTTGAGCTTTCCTATAATGTATACAAATATTTTATACTTATTTTTTATAACGAAGAAATTATTGTTTGGTTAAATGAATATTGTGGAAAATTTCAATCAAATAAAAAAAATACTTAAAATAAAAAAGATAATAATTTAAAAAAATAAAATTGATAAGATAATTATTTTAAATTAAAAAAATGACTTATAAAAAAAATTAAATTAATAAAATATATATACAAAAAAGATAAATTCCTTTTATATAATTATGTAATTATATAAATTATTATTAAACAAGAAATATGACACTACTATAGCTTCTGATATTACATGAGATTTTTCTTGCAAATTTGTTAAAACAATTTGCAAGAAAAGACTTTTTTCAGCCACTTTTTCTAAGAAGTTTAATTGGTAGGTAATTTCTTTGTAGGTAATCATTTCCTACAAAATTATTAAATTTGCAAGTATTTGCTACAAAATTTGTTGTGAAAAGTGTTTTATAAAAAATATTTTGCAAGAAAATTGGTAGCAATTTCTTACAAATTATTTTTCACAACAAGATTTATAAGTATTTCCTATGTAAAACTTTCAAAACAACATTGACAGGAAATATGAGCTTTTTTATTAATGTGAGGTTGGAAAAAACCTTGTAAACATTTCAAACTTATACATTCTTCCACTTGTAGAAAAAACAATGAAAGCAAGAGAAGTGCAAACATTTTAAAACATAAATATTATGGCATCTCTAAACCATAGACAACAGTTGCATGTTTTTTCAAGTCATTCCATGTATGAAAATAGTCTTTTAATCTCATTAAAAACATAAGACACTGCATGATGGCTTTTTCTAGCACTATTATCCAAACCTAAGAACTCACTAACTTTGTCTAAACTATCATGAAGGTTGGGACAAAATCTGATGAGATGTTTATCATCATATTCTTTTTGTTCAAAGAAGAATTTAACGATTTGTAGAAAGTCACCCAAGTTGGGAGGTAGAAGTGGTTGCATGTGAAGCAAACAATGACTTAATACTTTTACCATATAGGCAAAATCATAAGCACATGAAAATTAATTCAGTGAATATGACTATTGCAGAAGTCCTAAGAGCATCATGAGCTCAACGAATTGCATAATGCTGACTTCAAAGTTTCGATTCTTATGAAAATCCATTTTGTGACGTTGGAGGAGGGTGATGGAGTGAGGAGTATAAGGACGACACATGATATTGAACTCAAAGAAGTTGAATTCCCAAATGAAGCGGTTGGAGATTCCAAAGGTTAGTAGGTTATCATGGCAGTCTAAAATGGTCAGGTTGGAGTACTGGACCTGATTGGAAGATGATGCTAGGAAACTCTGTGTCCATATAAATCAAAGGGAAATCATCCTACAAATCAACTTGAACTTTGCTTCAAGGTTGTACGACCACATTGATTGTGTCATCACAACACCAGAAAGGATGATCATCTTAGCATATTTATTCTTGTCTCTCTCAAAAATAAAAAATAAAAACAGAATTACAACTACACACTTTTATAGTGATGGATTATGAAAAAAATCACAAACCAATTAGAAAAGATAAGATAAAAATAATTTGTGCAATATAATCTTATAATCACTAGACATATATGGTAGGCATATAAGGTTGACCTTGAACTTACGCTTATGTACCACCACTAGACATCTAGTACACAACACAAACGTCTTGACCAAACTAGAGGCTGGAGTAGATACCACTAGATCATACTGCAACTCTCTCACAAGAAAACCCAACTCTTGAACACAAGATTATGACATAAAGGAGTGAGTCGTTTTAGATTCATACAACACATAATCTCCTACCATTTATCATACAACAACCAACGATAATGCTACCTAAACCAATTGCCTCCGCTTCAATCATAGTATAAACTCTTCTTGACGCTTGAGGTGCACTTCCACTAGAAGGACAATTTTTGGCAAGGTGTCTGTCCTTCCTACAAGAGTGGCATCTCCTGGAACCTGCCATGTGAGGACATACATTTATGTAATGTGGTACTCCACAGTTATAACACTGAATCCGTCCCGGCTGTGAAAATTGATGGGAAGAAGTCCCCCTAAACCCCTGAGATTGGGGCCAATAGTAAGGTCTCTTCCTTTCTTCTTGTCGAGGTTCGAACTCATATGGTCCTCCCACTTTCTACTACTTCTGTTGTGCTTCAACCTCCGCTTTCAACTTTCTCTATTAGTCTTATTTTTTCTACTTAGGCAGGAAATTTCTTAATAGGCAGAGGTGTCACTATGAACTTTATATCTCCTATCAGTACATTCTCAAATTTCCTGCAAGGTCACTCTTCATCCATGACTATGGTGTGGAAACCCCTTTGGTGTTTAAACCTCTCGGCATACTCAACAACATGTTCCCTTGCAAAACTTCACTTCTTTAGCATATCTGAGAAATACTTAATAAAGAAGTGGTTCTTAAACACTTCCCAATTCATAACTTCTGTCTTCTCTTCTAATATCAACTTCATACTATCCCACCAGTATTATGTTTGTCTAGTGAGCATGTACACGATGTAAGCTAGCTTGTTCTCATTCGAGTATCTTTTAACATGAAAAAACTCTCTCTATATCCTTCATGCACTGATCTGCTTCATCCGAGCTTATCTTTCCATCAAACTTTGTCAGATGATCTTGAGAAAATCCTCCAAACTTCACTCCTATGGTGGAGAGGGTGGAGCTTATGAAGGACCAACTATTTTATTGTTTTCCTTTATTTGCCTTACTGTTGCTAGGTACTGCTTTGAGCCACCTTAGAAGATAGCCTAGAGGCTTCATCTTCTGTAAGGTCGCCTAATGTTGCTGCATCATGGCAACACTCTGTTGCTGGAGACTTACTGCCATGGTCTCGTTTGCCCTTGCTAGATCAGGCATATCCAAGGTTAGAAGGGGTAAAGTAGATGGCCTAGGTGCCATAACTTTATTCACATAGGGAAAACCATCAGTTTAACTTAAGGAAGCTAACAAACTATCCAGAACATAATCGAGAATGCACAACAAAAGCTAAGAATTCCTATACCTACATGTTTTCTAAGGAACGATGCTCTGATACAAAAAATGTAACATCCTAAAATAATAGCCCAAAACTACCTGATAGGATCTTATATGGTTACTGTCAACACCCAATTTTGTCCGGGTTATATTGTATTTTACCTTTTTTTTATCATAATCTTATTTTACTCATCTTATTTTACTTTTATTTTATTTTTTATTTTTATTTTTATTATTATTCTATTTTATTTTTATTTTTATTTTGTTTTATTATTTTTATTATTTTTTTCGTTTTAATCTTATTTTATTTACAATTTTCTTTATTTTCCTTTTTACTTTTTATTATTTAAGAAAAAAATGAGATGAAAAAAAATGAGAGAAGACCAAGAGGTTAACGTAAGGTCTCTGATGGTTATGGGTGGTAGCTAGCTGGCCATGGTCATGATAGCTGAAGAAGGAAGGAGCAGGAAGCAACATATGCTTTCAGCCTTATCCCACGTCTCGAGGTGGGAAAGGAACAAAGTAGAGGCACAACAAATATCATCAAGGTCCCTTCATTCAAGGGGACCTTCACCTTCTTCACGGGGAGGCTTTTTCTCATTCTGTTCTCTACAAGATGAAAAACAACACCTTCACTCTCTTGATTCCAACAAAAACACCATAACCCATTGTTCCCCTTGATTCACTCAACAACTTCACCTCCTCTCAATCCCTCCATTATCATTTTCATCTTGAACCTGCACAAAACCACCATAACAGAATAGTAAAGCAGAGAAGAAAACAAATTGTCGGCGGCATTGCAACTTGCGAGTCGGAGTGCGAACGGGCTGAGTGACGATGACTCCGATTGGGGGCGCGACGGTAAAGGTTGGTGGCGTAGCTTCCAAACCCAGTGTGGCTCGCGCATTGGAGAAGAAAGAACAGACAAACACCACTAACGGCCCTCTCGGTGAACGGCGACGAGACTGCGGAGACGGACTAGGTCACGACGACCAAGGGGTCAATTTCTGTGGGGCTTGCGCGACCCAATCGCGGTGGTCGGTGCATCGGTGGTGAGTTGTAGGGATCATGATGCCTTTCTATCTTGCGGAAGAAGGAGGTCGTGGGTCGAGGAGGCGTTAACGTCAACGTCCACGCCGACGGTGGTTGATGTCGCCGACGAGCCAGTCACGCGGTGGTGCGATGAAGGTGCAACGACTGCGGATTCTGCGAGGACAAGGTCTGTGTGAGAGGGGAAGAGGAATAAGCTTTTAGGGTTTTCTAATTTGAGAAAGGAAGAGGTTGGGCTAACAGCCAGATCCATCCTTACTCTCACACCACCCCTTTTTTAATCTTTGCACCCCCCTTTTGTGTGGTTTGGATATGTTTGTGTTTTGCTTAACACACCTCTTCATTTACTTCACGCACTCCACCTCATTTAATTTCTCACACCTATGTCTCAATTCATGCACCCCACCTGTTTACTTTGTACACCTCCATATTTTGATAACTCTGCACCCTTGTGTTTTGTTTGTTTGGACCTGTTTTATTATTATGCTGTGTGTACCCGTATGTTTACTAGCCTTGCACCTTTTGTGTTATGATGTATCTATTTATGTTTACTCATTGCACCCCTTCCGTTTATGTTTCACACTCCTTATGTCATTAGTCCCCATTTGTTGATTGCACCCCACTTTTCACAGTTCACACCCCTCCTTTTAGGTTCACTTTACTTTCAGCTTTTACTTGCTGCACCCCCACCTTTTAATAAACACACCTCATTTACTTCATGCACCTCACACATTATCCATGTACCCTCACATTTTGTTTTTCCACTTTTATCCTTTTTTTTTATTAAATTCTACCTTTATAATTTTATAAAAAAAAGTAAAACAAAAATATTTTTAAAGTATAAAAAAATTACAAAAAAAATAAAAAATAAAAAGAAATGAAAAATGTTCTTTTTGCTTTATTGTGTCTGTCCGGTCGCCTGCACCATGTGACACTGATTTTCAAAAATACAAAAAAAAAATATTTTTCTTTTTCTTTTGGTGTTTGTCCGACCGCTCGCGTTGTGTGACACATATTTTCAAGTAATTCAAAAATACCCAAAAAAACATAAAATTTTCAAAATAGAAAAACATCAACATTTTCAAACAAATAGTCCTTTTTTAAGAATTACGTGATCCTTGATTCTCCATTGTGAGATACGTAGGAGCAAGGTCAATCCTTGTCAAGTTCACCTCCAAAAAATCAAATCATTTTCCAAATAGTTTTTTTTAAATATCTTTTTAAAGAACTACGTAACTCTGATTTCTCATCTTTAATGAGAATACGTAGGACCAAGGTCAATCCTTGTCGGGCCCAAAAAAAATTAAAAAAATATTTTTGTTTCTTTTTAGTATTTTTGTCTTATTATTTCTTTTGGGGGAAAATTAACATTTTGAAAACCACATCGACTTTGCATTTTTAATTAAAGGTACCGCCCTTGGGCGGGCGCATAAGGTGCTGACACCTTCCCTACGCATAATCGACTCCCGGATCCAAAATTTGGTTTTTCGCAGACTTTCTTTATTTTATGGTTTTCCATAGTTTTCCAAAAATAACTCTGGTGGCGACTCCACATATCTTGTTAAACCGTTTTCTTTTTCGGTTCACCTTCTCGTTGCGATCCCAGTTGCGACAGTTACTATCCAAAAGAAGAAGAAGCATACATAAAGTATATAAATCACTTCATTTACAATTATTTATAAAGGTAAAACTATAACCAAAATAAGTTCAAATTCAACCCAAGAACAAGCTAAAAAGGGCAATAACTACAGAGTTTTCAAAAGATAACGAGTAGCAAAATGCTAATTAAAATTTAAACTCTTGCACTGCCATCACCATTGTCAAGGGATCCAACACCTAAATCTCTGTTTGCTTACACCAAATATTGGTGATTATTGCAAAAGAAGAACAACAACACAAAAAGCATACACACATGAGAGGGTACGGTAATATAAAAACATATGTTCCATTAATCATAAATTAAATCATATTAGGAAGCTGAATTATTCATACCATTATAAGCAATAAACTGCATCGTAAAAGACCCATTAGATTTAGTTATCCGAATAACCAACATTAAGGTAGAACTATTTAAAAGTTTTGACACTTGTAATGGATGACCTCCACCCACACGATTAATCCTATATAGGTTCCTAGAACTACAAATGGTTCTTCCAATCAAGACCTCTTGTTACTCTCTACTCCTAATTCATTTTCCTCTTCATGAGTGTGAATGATTAGTAGAGTGTTAGGATAAACTTTCAAATTTTGAGTCCCTACTTCAATGCACACCAAAACACACATACTTTAAATGGATTTTCCTTTAAAAATCCATTCATCATTCTCAATTCACAATTAAACAAGTCTCATACATAATATCATCAATGTACAACACATATATCCATTGGCAAGGTCATCATCATCACAATTTCATACATCATTATATTCCAAAAGTTCATATCATCCTCACACATTCACCTAATCATCAAGTAATTTACACAATAACTTAAGAACACATATGCAAATTGGTTGGGGGTTTTAAAAATAAAACTACAATTTGAACAAAGCTCTAAAAATTATATTTTTACATTCAAATGAAAGATAAATGAATCAACAACTCAATGTAAAAAGAATCCATCAAATGGGGTACCTATAAAAAAAAGTTATGTACTAAATAAGTGACAAAGGTAAAAGGAGTCAACAACCTAATCTACGAGAACCTTACCTGAAAAACTACTCTCTTTATAGAATTTCAAACAAAGATCACACTGTCAAAACAAAGCATCATATTTCTAGGACCTGCTATAAAAATTTCAGCTCGATCCAACAGTTAATGAAGCATGAATTCAAAATTTTATGAGATAACTTAGAGTTGGAAAATTCCACTCAGTGAGAGGATTGCTCACCCAACGAGGAAAAATCTCTATTCAAATTAATTTTGGTACTTGCTAGGTGAACAACAGGCTCACTCAATGAGTCTGCATAAAGCATAAACAAAAAATTCTGCATTTTGATAGTGTCAAATGAACTTAAAACAAAGTTTAAGCCTTATATACGTCAAAAACATTTCAAATTCCATGTTACCATTTAATTTCCATCAAATTGATCTTAAATCATATGCATTCAATAAAATCCCAAATGTTTCTAACCCATACATACTCAAACATAAAATTAAGGATTTTTCATCTCACACCCACAAAGAACAACATCAACATATCAATTTGAGCTATCAAACACAACATCAACACATAATCATACATTCAAACAAAATCATCATGCATGAAGTAAGGTTTAGCTTCCCTCACCTTCAGAGATAGACTCGAACTCTAAGAACCCTTAAGGCACCTTAAAACTTGCGAAAGTTCAACCTTGACCTGAGATAATGAAAAACAATCTGATCGTGCCAACACAACCACTAATTAGAAGAGATACAAGATGGAAACCAAAAAGGCAGATGTAAGCAAGGAAGACTTAAACGCATTGTAGAAGAAACAAAAATGGCAAGAAAAACTTACTTACCCCAAACAAGAAACTATCGGTAGGAATCAAAGGCCTTGTTGCGAGGAACGACCCTACAGTCTTGGTTCTACAAATTAACAAACAAATAGTGACGAATGAAGGTTCAAAGATGGAGATGGAGGAGATGGTGTTGAGAGAACGGAAGAAAGGATTTCTGCTTCTTTTGAAAACAAAAGGCTTAGAAAGGTTACAGTGCTTTCTCGCTACCTAGCTTGTAATATGACTAATGCACTTATGGAACATCAAATTTGTGATAATATGATGACACTTGTATTGTCAAGACGTTCGATTTGTTTTAGGAATTGCACGTTCAACCAAAAGATTAATAAATCAAATTATTTCAAAGGTGATTTAAATATTCTTGCTTGTTTTTTACTTTCCAATGAGATCAACAAAGGAGGCAAAAATAATGCACCAATCAATGATAATCACTAAGCTTTAGGACAAGCAACACAATAAACATCACTATAAATAACTGATTTAGGAGTTATCCTAGTAGGCAAAAATAGGTCTCATTTAGAGGTACCTCTCAAGTAGCAAATTGTATGATGAATTACTACCAAGTGTAAACATGTTGAGAAGGATGAGGAAGTAGCTCATCTATTGAACATCTAATAAGATGTTAATTTGTGTAATGGTCAATTAATTAACACTACCCATGAGTTGTCGATATGATAAAGATGAAATAGGAAGTCAACTTTAAAAGGGGCGTGCAGATTGAACAAAGCTTTAAAAGATGTTTTGAAAATTTTTCATGTCATTTATTAGATATTATATATGAGGATCATCTAGTAGTTTTATAGAATTTTTACAAATGTTTGTAAAAATGTCTAAGGCGTGCTCATATGTAATAGAAAAAACAATGAGCACTTTTGTTTTAATATTGGTTCACTCTGATATGTGTTATAATTTGTTCTCTTTTTTCAATTATAAAGGGTTTCAGTGTTCAATAAATGATTAAAATATTTTCTATTCCATTTTTTGTTTACAATAAATACACAAAGTCACTTTTGAGTATCCTTATCTTCTCACTTGATATAAGGAACATGTATTATTTTTTACAAGTCATATTTATGGTTTTCTCAAGTATTTTTTAACCACCACTTCAAGCTTGAACAAAATTTGTTTAGTTACAAGGATACTATGATAATGAGGTTATGAATTTAAGCACTCCTATTCTAGAGATTAACTTAAAGTGAATAATTTACAAATAGAAGTCTTTCTCTAAAGTATTATAGTAGATGATCTTGTGAACTAGCTCTTAGAAGTTGTTAAAACTTTTTGCATGCAATGTACTCAATTCAT
>Ga0209389_1002248_pt1 | contig 14596 bp, 10 predicted proteins | sample CowpearedBW_FD_187526 | JGI IMG/M metagenome (GOLD analysis project Ga0209389, IMG submission 187526) | Root nodule microbial communities of legume samples collected from California, USA - Cow pea red BW (SPAdes) (version 2) | ecosystem: Host-associated > Plants > Roots > Nodule | place: USA...
CTTCTTTACCACTTACAGAATGTTGGGCTTTAATTATTGTTTGGTGAAAAAAAAATGTATATTTTAAAATGACTATTTCCATCGCGAAAAAAAAAAAAACCACGATTTCCTCGGAGCTTTTAATCATAAGTGATTTTTTAAAGCGATAAATAATTCAATCGCAAACTAACACCGGAATGTTTTTTTCTGCCCTTTTTTTCCTATTGTTTTTTCTTTTTAAATTGTTTAAGGAACAAATAAATATAAATATAAACCAAAATTTAGAGAAATAATGCAACAACAACAAAAATATTACGAAATAAAATAGAATTGTCTAATTATTCTCCTGTTTCGCGATTGCTGATGCATAAGAGAAAAAAAAAATGATTCTTGGTATGCTTGTTTAGCCACGGGACCAATACTCAGTTCATGCTTTTTTGTCTAATGTTTTTGCCCTAGGAACAGGTTACAAACAAAGGAAAGAGCTTATTTTCAAACTGAATATCCAAGTTTAAATTTTCCTGACTCCTTTAAATTGGGTAGGGATAAAGTAATTAATATCAGTTGTTGATGGGAAAATTCACAGATGATATTTTAAAGACATTCATAATTTATAAATGAACGTGCACGTATTATTTACCTTTATTTTTCTTACGGACAGCCAATATTTCTTACTTTATCTTTTGAAGGAGACGAGTCCAAATTTCGAAGGACGAATAATTTTGATTCTAAGAACTACAAAATTCTGTGTAAACCATTCAACTGTAAGTTCAATTGCATTAGATTATGAATTATGAATGATGTCGTGTATTTGAACAATGCAAACTATTAAATTAAATGAATTTTATTAATAAAAAGCACTTTCTTGGTGAATCCATTTGATATGGCAAACTGACAGCTTTAGAGGAACAGTTGAGCACAAAGCGTTCTTATTATTGAAGTCTCAGGCTTTTGTTACATTGATACACACACTGTTTGTCAGTCTTGCAATCTTGTCTTCACTCCAACATAGTTTAGGATGCTGTCTTGTCTTCAACTTGGATACTCATCAATATTATTACTCCTGCTCCAATTCTACAGCTAGATTCGTGTAGAGCTACCTTTTTACCCTTTACAGTAGCAATTGGTAGATGCAACCGAGGCAAATAGTTCTTGTCTCAGCAATAACGTTAACTGCATTTCTTCAAGTTTACAAAATCTTTATGTGTTTGCTTGTTAAGCTTCCTTGGCTTCACCGCCAAACTAAATGTCAAATAAAATGTGTAAGTGCAATTAAACTAATACTTTTTTCTTCATTTTCATACAAGACAAGACATGCATCTATAATATGAACAGTGAATCACCACAATGCTCTCTGATGTATGTTCATGTAAGTGGCTGAGTTATTCAGAATTTCTAGTTTTGGTCGTGACATTTTATTTACCGAAGGTGTTATACTTGCTTATTTAACCGCAGTTCTGTAAAACAGAAATTAACGTTATCCATTCAACAATGTTTCTAACTTTCTTGTTGTTAAAAACAAAGGCAGGAATGTACTGACTCTTGTAGAATACGTCTCAGGTGTCCTACATAAAACGTTAAGCATGTGTTCATACCACGATCTTCACCCTTCCCTTTTGCAAGTAAGGCATGAGAGTTAACTGTTCATTCTGCTGTTGTGAGGCTTATTTTAGAGGTCAAAAATTGCCCAAGGAGGACTCTTGCAATGGAAGGAAGAGTATAATAGTATGGATTGTAGAAAATTTCAAGCAAAGTTACTTGCTGAGGAAGAAGAGAAAGCAAAAGAGGAATAAAGAAGAGGAGCAGCAGCAGCAGAAAAAGGGGAAGGAACTCACATTAGAGGAGTGGCTTCTACAATCACCAATTACACAAAATTATATTAACTGCAATGCTGATCACTGTGATTTGAAACATGGTCCCAACAGTGATTATCCCTCAGTAGCCAGAGAAAGTACCTATTTTTCTAACTGTGGGGAATGTAGCTTGTCTTTGGAGCAACTCTTAAATGATGGTGATGTGGAGATTTTTTCTGTGGGCTACGGTATCTCTTTGGAGAATCTTTTGAAAGATGAAAAGGTTGATGAAAAAGAAATGGGGTTTAATTCAATGACTAGAAGCCAAAGTAGTACGGTGAGGAAAAGGGTGAGCTTTAGACTGCCAGAAGTGTCTGAGACCATCATTTTGCATCCATTAGAGAAGGATTTTAGTGAATGTTAGTGCATTAGTTTCTTTCTTCAGTCTGTTTAATGTGAATTTTGAGTTTACTTGAGTGGTGTGTGTACCCTATAGTTTTGTAAAAAAGTACGTTCCTAAGATTTGGAGTGCATGAATAATGGATCAAAATCTCAAACTTGGTCAATGTCTAGAGAAGAGAGGAACACAGGGTAATTTGAATTTGTTCCCCTTTTCTGGAGCAGTCGATTCGAACAGAACTTTAGTGATTCTCTTTATGAAACATTACAGTCTTTGTTTCTTCCATGTTGGATTGATTTTAGTGAGTTTCCAGTATCAGATGCTCAGAGATTCTAAGAACACTTTTCACTAGCTGAAAATATCCTATTCTGTTTTTTTCCTTCTGATTTTCTGTTTGCTTTAAACAGTAGGATGTCTGTTTCTCCTTCCCTTCCTTGGTGGAGATTTTTCTTGTTCCTTCTTACTGATTATGCATATGTCAGCTTTTGTTCTTCGCCATAACATAGTAGAAAATTTAGTAATACATGGTTGACATGGCTCAATAAATGGTTACAGCTAGCTAATATTAAAGATGTGTCAGGACAAGCAAAACTTTGAAAAAAGCCGTCTTTCAATCTTTAAATTAAGAGAACAGAACAAACCATTTTTCTACCTATTAGATTGTCTTATGTAATACTAAATGAAAGTTTTTGATTGACTAGGACAAGGAAGAAAGGACAATATGACTAAATGAAATAGCCTATCCAACAACCAAGCTTGTTAGGTACAAGTTCCATTCATACAACTTTCACAAGATATACACACTATAACACTTATGCTATGTAGAGGGAAAGATTAGTTCAGAGGCAAGGGAACATAAGTCAGCAATATGACAGACAAACAACACGCGAAAGAGGGAGAAAACAATAGGTTGGAAGTAGTCAACCTCTCTTTTCCTCTTTCTTTTGTGCATTCTGACTCCTCCGTAACACAACACACAAAGAAGAAAAAAGGGAGAGAGGGTGGTGGAGAAAAAGTCTTTGTCGTCTAGTTATCTTCTTCAAATAGTAACCTTTTCCCCTCAGTCTCTAATCATTGAGCAAAGGAAAGGGATGCAACTATGTGAAAGAACTGTAGTTTCTCTAATAGCTCTTTGGCATGGCTAGTGGCTCTATGCTCCACTCTTAGAAAAAGTTCCTCACTCAGTTTGTCACCAATGTGAGCATCAACAAGAACTCCTGACACTGTCCTGCAGCTGTTGGCTAGAGCTCTTCCTACTTCTCTTGCATCATCTGGTTGATTCACCACAAGTGGACTTCCTCCTTTGAATACCTCAAGCTTGTCTATGGTGAATGAACCATTCGCTTCAACCACCTCCTTGAAGTCTTGCAGGCTTGCTGCATAAACTGGAATGTTAAAACTGTCTCGTTTTTCTTGGCTAATCAACCCCTGAAATCAAGAACATAACTCACTAAACCAAGACTTCTGATAAGAACAGCAAGTTCTCACATGAATAATGTGTTTATGCTTGGTTTCAGACTGAGAAAATCATTTCAGTCTTGGAATCCATTGAGTTGAAACAGTTTAAGTGCGTGATTGAATTAGATTCAATCTCTTCTTAACTCATTTCAATTCCAAGTTGAAAATGAAAATCACATACAGTTACTTAGACATTCTAGAAATTGAAAGAGACTGTTAATGTGAAAATATCCTAATATCTTTTGGTGTTAAGTTGGTAAATGAGATTTGTTGTGTGATTTGTTTGTGTAAATGAACATTGTTCTAAGTACTCAACACATCCTATCATGTGGGTGTGGTTATAATCTGTACTTCATTGATTACAGTTTTGGAATTTGGAAGTGTAGAGAGGATAATTGTTAGAACAGAAGTGCATGGCTTTGACTCTGATGAAAGACAATGTTGGGTCCCATATAGAATATCATGGTGGTATGAAAACTGATGAGATGAATGCATATCCATTTTGTCTATAGCTTTAAGACATGATGATGTGATTCAGTGTTTGTTCTAAACTCTGGATATCCAAAGCCTAATTGCTGGTCAACATTATGGACCACAAGACAGTGCCAGCAGGCAATTAATTATTATTTCTGCCGACATGATGATCAAGAAATGGATGGGTGGATGAATGAGGGGAGGCTAATCAACGGCTGGGACCAATCTGTTTGAAACTTGGGCAGTGAAAACTCATGATAAGTTGTGGTGATGCCTACAACACTTGAGCATTGTGGTCTTTTAATCTCTACAGTGTCTTTTAATCCTTTTTGGTCTGCCAATGGGAAATGGGAAATAGAGGGTGTGTGAAGTGGGCAAGCACTGTTGACACAAGCATGCATAAAAATGTTTGTGATTATGATAATTACCTCTTGGACAAGATCATCCCAAGCATCCTGAAAGTGGGTCCCAAAAAGAAGGCCTGCCCCACCTTGGTCTGTAGGGTCCACTGAAGTTCTGGCCAAGCAAACCAAGAACATGGACCCCTCTCTCTTCATCTCCACTGATCTTGCCATCAGAAACCCTGCCAAATCTGTTTGGAATTGTTTCTTGTAAGCATTTGCTGTGCTCTCATCAGCACCATGGATAAAAACTCTTCCTTTGTTGTATGCACTTGACCTCTTGTCCACAACACTTTCTGGCACCTGCACTCTCTCAACCAAACAAAACTTACTCAAACATCAACAGTAAAACTCTTTCTGATACACTTACCTAGGCCTAACATGGAACTTTATTTAGCAGATTCAATTTCATGCAGTTCTACTTTAGTGCACACTTTATGCAGCAAATCAGAAAATTTTGTATGGTAAAAAACATGTTAAGTAAATGTGTGTGAGCAGTAAATAAGCAGCAAAAATAGTACACACTTTTACTGGGGGATTCCCAACTCCAATTGTGTGTCTTTTGGTGATCAAATTCTGTGTGGTGGCCCCATTTATTATTGAAATTTAAGATGCATGAAAGTGGAATAACATTGGGTGCTTATAATGCATGCATTGGAAATTACTGTCCAAACACGTTACTTGTTTCCCTGAAACATGGTTCCTTTTTTTTCAACCCTATAGACCATGGGTTTGCTGCATTCACTTTTTGACCATAAATTATGACTTAGGCTTCAAATTAATGATGTTTTACTGTCTTATTCTCGGGAAGAGGCAATTATCTCTTTCATTTTGTCAAGGAAATTACATGTTACAATGACACAGAGACTATAAGGAATAGAATCTTTGATTTTTTTTTTTATGGGTAGGTTGGGGAGTGAATTATAATAAAAGACTATGTGAACAATACAAAAGGGTTTATCAAATTAATGCTATAGGCCAAAAGTTTTCTAATAAATGGGTGTGATACCTTAAAGTTGAAATTCTAATTGAAAGGTTTAAAAAGATCCTGGACAACCTAATGATGAAAGATACACATAGAATGATTTGAAATGAATTATTATTTTGTGTAATAATTTAGCCACTTCAATTGCAAAGAGAAAAATGAATAAATTAACTATCTATTCACCCACAAAACAGAATAAGTATTTAGTTTGAAAAAAATTTAATTTTTCAGAATAAGTAAAAAAAATATCATTTTTTTTAATTTGTTAATATTTGTACAAGACAATCTATTTCTTTATGATAAATGTAAATCTTTAAGAAATAAGAAATGAAATTTAGACAAAATGAGTTATTGAAAACATAAAAGAAAGTCACAAACGAAAAGCCATGGTTGATATTACCAATAAAAGATGCATTTGAATATTATTAATAGACGGATAGAAGATAATAATAATAATAATTATAACTGTAATGATACTTATCTTGAGTTTTTTGAAATCTACATGATATCTTTATTTATTAACCCCTTAGAAGTGATAGGTATAAGGTGCTTTTCAGTGAAAGATGAGGTGTGTATAATGTATGTTAAATAATGATTAAGAGTTATGTAAATTTTGGAAGGACAAAGGTGTAATTTACCCTAAAAACATACAATAATAATAATAATAACAAATGGTGGTTATTACCTGAGAAAGCCAGTGCAAAGAGAAGGCCGAGTGGAAAACATCCACAGACCTCGCCGGAAAAAGCCTCCGGTAGAAAGAACCGGGGACTCCGGCGGCGAAGTAGGAGCGGTGGTTGTCGGCGGCAAGGCATTCTTCCATGCTGACGCCGTGGTTGGCGAGAGGAGGAAGCAGCTGAAAGAGCGTGTTGAAGTCATTGCTGGGAAGGTCGGAGAAGAAAGCTGAAAACTCCGGTGGCTGCCACCCCAACGCCTCGTAGCGTTTCATAACGTGCTTTATCATGACATCGACGACGTTTATGGTGTTGCTCCCACACGAACACCCCAAATCCACCACCACAAACGGCACCTCACGACCCTCGACAAGCTCAACTCTGTCCAGAGTCTCTCTCAGAAGATGAAGCATCGACCTCGCATGTATGGCCTGCATGTTAATCAATGCATGTCACACCTTCATTCATTCATAATAATGCATGTTTTGTGATTGTCACCACCAAACATATGTAGGGTACTGTTATTATTATGTATCAGCATATTATATATATCTATATATCTATATCTATATATACAGCAGTTTCTTTAATTTATCAGAAAAAAGTTAAGAAATTTGTGGGTGTGCTTTAACATGGTACCTGTGCTTGGGAATTGTTGGCATAGCTGGCTTCTCCTTTGCCTCCTTTCATGCTGAGCAACCTCTCAAGTTCCATGTTGGACACGACAACATTGTCTCCCATGGGAGCCATGATTCAGTGACTAGGTTTAGGGTTTGGAGGTGAAAGAGTGAAAGAGTGAAAGAGAAATTAAGTGTGTCTGAGAAGAGACAGAAGAAAGAGTGTTTGAAGATATGAGAGTTTGGAAAACTGAGATGGTAGAGACTTGGTATATATAGAGAAGGAAGAGCCTTCGTTGTTATAATTATTATTATTATTATTATTTCTTCAATGTATATTATGTTAATAACTTGGTAGATACAAATGGCAAGCAATCTGCTATTATTATTTTCTGTTGTTGTTGCTATCATTATAAATAAATTAGTTAACTATGCAATGGGAAAAGAAAAATAATAATAATAACAAAGAAACTCAGAAAAAGTTAAAAGCAGAGAATGTGGGCCTTTTGTGCAACACAGAAGGCCCAAAACTGGTGCGGGATCTTTGTATCAGAAGCTACATATATGAATTCTGATACAAAACAAAATTTGTTGGAGAGACAAAGTTCATGTGACCAACAAGAATATAAAAACTTTATGAGCAATTCTTGGATTGAACAAAATGTAATGTTTGTTAATTATATAGAAATATGTAGCAGAATGTGATTCCATTGTGAAAAGGATGTAGTAAATGATAAGTGAGTAAGTAGTATGCAAAGTTTTCCATCATATATAAAAAAACACAAGCTAGCTCAATGCATATAATGATAGAAGTGATTAAGCGGTTTAGATTAAAATATAATGTCAGATTATTGAGTAATGATACGTATTTTAAGGAATCAATTAAGCATATCTACATATATGGTGAAATAATGGTTCCTAAGGCTACGTAAGTTTCCTTTTACTTGCTTCGATATAAACAATAACAGCTTAAATTGATTACTCTTTACTGACCAACTTTTGCATTTTTGTATTAGGTTTATTCTTGTGAGAAGATTGATTACTTTTGTCGGCTATTTAGGGCTTTATTATAAAATAACAAGAGTCAAAGTAATCCATAAAAAGCTTAATCATGATTAATTATTTCATTGTTAATTAAGTCATCACCCCAGAAATCAAGGTTCAACAGTTTGTACCTACCAAAACGAATGAATGGAATGGTATTTCTTCACTTTACTTTTGTTTTGGGTTGTATTCACCTTCTTCACATTCCTATAACTTATTAACTTGGCTACTTTCGTTTCATATTCTCCTAATTTAAAGGGTAAGAAATTTTAAAAACTTTTGTAATATATTTTAAAGCGTTGATATAAGTGTTCATCAGTATATTCTAATTAAGACACACAGTAGAGGATCACTAGAGAAAAAATACGATAGAGAATCTAATCCTAATTTTACTTTTCAGAAATCACAGTTCACATTGTCCTTAGAATTTGTCTTTAGTTGTTACAAGGGGAAAAAAATGCAACAAGAAACTTCAAAGCAGATACCCCAAGAATTCAGTGTTGCTTCCAAACTATATACAAATGAATTAAGCAATGACATGTGTGTGATTGTTAATTCCTTTTTTACATATATATGGTCAATAAAGTTCATTTACTTCTTAATGTGAAATCGCGTTCTCTCTTGTGTAATGAAGACCTCAAAAACAAAGTAGAGAAGCAATTATAGTTCTGGAATTTTATTGGTCAAAAGAAATAGTGTGTTGAAATAGATGACACATTTTCATCTTCCTAACCTGGTTTTGGAAAGAGTAATGGTTAAGTTCGTATACCTTTCTTTCATTTATTTTAGTTACTATTGTAATTTGTTTTCCTGAAAATATAGGATGAAATTATATTCGTCTGGTGTGCAGTGTGGAATTAAGAAATAAGCTCATATACCAATAAAATTTTTTATATTACATATGACTTTTTTTGTAAATTTATTAAAATAATTTGTAAGAAATTTTTTTTTTCTACTATTTTTTTTTCTGAAAATTTTAATTAGTAGGTAATTCTTTCATAAATAATTATTTTCTACAAAATTATAAAATTTGTTAGTATTTTCTGCAAAATTTGTTGTAAAAAATGTTTTATACAAAATATTTGCAGCAATTTTGTGTAAATTTTTTTTCATAATAAAATTTATAAATATTTTTTATAAAAGAAATTGCAAAACTAAATTTGTAGAAAATGAGTTTTTTTAGTATTGAAACTTGGATAAATTCAGGAGGGAGTAGTTAATATGATTAGGTCAGTTAGATGTTTCAAAAATAATAACTATTTTAACATTATATGTGTGAGGTTAATCAAATTATGTGAAAAAGGGTAAGGTTAAGTTGTAAGATATTTGTACTTAATTTTTCATAATTTATTTTGCTTATAAATATAGCCATATATTTCTATGTTATATTTCATAATTTCTAAAATATGGTGAATATAAATACCTCAAATATATTAATTAACTAATAATACTATCTCAATGGTGGAAGAAGTTATAAAACTCATTATTATTGTATTTTTTTTTTTAAACACTAAACATTAAACCTTAAACAACGTTGGTATTACACAAAAATTTGTGTAATTTGAATTTTGTGATTAATTATAAGCTTTTTTGACGTGTAGCTAAGAAGTGAGTTATCTAAAGAAAAGAAGTTTTGTGAGCTCTAACATGCATGATTTCATTTTATTATAGCATGTGATCTAGAACAACTAGTGCTATACCATAGGCTGGTTTTTAAAAATGTGCATCCATGTAGAATTTCCATCAATAATGAAAGGAAACGTACGCTACAAATTAAGAATATGAAAGCAAAAGTAAAAACTTTTTCGTAATTTCATTAATTATTGAACTATATATATAGGACTAGGCTTTGAGACTTATTTTCACATATAGGGTTGAATGATCCTAGGAGTGCATGTAAAATTACGCAATCTCACTTTTATATTTTCCCCACCAAATTCTAATTAATTAACTAACTGCATCAGTTATTGGTTCTGTTAACTGTTTTGTAGGGTTACACAAACCTATCATATTATATACCCTAATTAGCTTCTTTAGATCATTTAAGAAAAGATAGAATCAAAGTTCCACACTCCAAATCTGAACTCCACATATAAATGATGCCATTTTGACTCTCTTTTCACACATTCACACACATATATGAGTCCTACAAATATATACATACATATATTATATATTTATATATGTGTATGTTGAAAGTCCCACATAAGACCAATTCATAATATATAAGTAATGTGCAAACCTTATTTTACAAACTAGTTTTGTGAGGTTGAGTTAGGTTTAAAAGTTCACTTTTAACATGGTGTTAGAGCCAAGTTAGAGTCTATCCTAACGAATATATATATAATTTCGAAGGCTCTACTGAATAAACTTAGAATCTTTGTGATCTGACTTTGTTCTAATGGCCCCCTCTTCCTTTTAGCTCCTTCTTAAAGTTCAAACCACCGTGATAGACGCCATTTACTTGAAATATGAAACCACTTTTTCTTCTTGCAATTTGTAAATAATGCTCACAGAGCACATTTTACTGGTTTTCTATTAGCATTTGGTGATTCTGCATAATTTTTAACTGTTATTATAAAAATATTGTAAGTGTGTGTTGGGTTTATCAAATCTTCAATGCATGTTCAATAGGATTTCACTCTCTCAAAAGAAAAATTACACTTGATGATATATGTAAAAAGTACACTATGACTGATACCTGCATTTTGACACTATTTTTCATCTTAGTGTCTGCATAAAAAATACATTCGTTTGTTTCTGTGCTTATAACACGGTAAGATTGAAAATAAACTTTCATACAGAGATAATTAATGTTTCTTTTGGTGTGTAGAGATTAAATAAAGCAGAAAATATATATATAAGATCTATAAGATCTAAGTTTATAATTAACCTTTTTGGTGTTCATAGTTTGAATGAACTATTTAGACCAGTGGTTCAGGAATTATCATGATTAGCCATTTTTTCAAGAAACGAAAATAATTACGAGCTTGTAGAGGGTACCTTTAGTTACTAAATAAGGTCATTGAAGAAAAAAAAAAAGAGGGACTTTTAGCCCTAGAAGAGATGTCAAAGACATGGTGGAATGGTCAAAGTTGGTAGTTATTTCCCTTTTGCATATATTATTCTGCAACACCTTCTCTGCATATACAGTTTTTCTTCTGTGGCCCTTATAATAAAGTAGAATAAAAGTTTAAGTGAGAATGCTTAACTATAAAAGAAGAATAAGTTAATTTTACCTACTTATATATATATACTGATATAAAATTCTTTTTCCTTAGAGTTAAATATAATTTTTTCCTTTAACTTTCAGTGAATTTTGGAATTAGTTAATTTCGAAACTTTGAACCAATTTAGTCTTTCATATTTCAAAATACGTGGATTTAGTCCTTTTAATCAAATTTTGTAAAGTTTATTTGATATTTCAAAACACGTTTCATAATAATATTTGACTTAACATTAAAACAAAAATGTATCAAATGATATAAACAACTCAAATACAGTCATGAAATGCGTACGGAACTTCAAATAAACCTAATAAAATTTGATTAATTATTAAAATGATTAAATCCACGTATTTCCAAAGATGAAGGAGTAAATTGGTTTAAAGTTTTGAAATAGACTAATTTCAAAATTCACTTATAGTTAAAGAACCAAAAACATATTTAACTCTTTCCTAAAAACATATGTGGTTATAATTCTATGTTCTTGTAATATCTTTGTAAATTTAGCCACAATTAATATATATTATTTATGTTAAAAACTGCTGCTGTTATAATTAACTATGAACAGAATCTCCTGGCTCCGTTTTGTCCACTATGAATTTCATCATTTTAGTTTGGTCTACTACCACACTACAAAAGAGAAAAAGAGAACATGTTAAGTGAAAAAAACAGATTCTGAAAAATCCAATGAGCGATAAAGTATAAGAACAATAATTAATAATATATATAAAACTGAGATGTAAAAATAAAATTTCTCTTTCCTGTTGATATAGGCATGTAGGTATCTAGGTTGGGCATATTTTCTAAAAGAATGAAAATGATGCATGTGGAAATTGAAAAGGAACAGTGATCTAAAATATATTTTTTGTGTAACTCTAGAAAGGAACAAGGACCCCAGAATTATTGAAGAATGGCAGTTATTGGTATCAAACTTTTCAGGCAAAATGCAGCATAGAGCGGTTTGTGACGACAAAGAAGAACATAAAATATGTTTTTGTTTTCAGAAAAGGACATTTCTTAGGGTTTAGGGTTCATCCACATTCATTGCGTTCATTTTTGTATAGCAAGTGCTGATTGGTTTAAAAAGTAGAAATCAATAATCTCCAGTTACGGTGCGTGGTTTTTCACACCAATTAAGTGAGTTCAAACTGTGAAGAATAAGTAAGTAGTAATAGTGCCAGAATTTGAGGTAAGCATCCACATGCCTATCCACTATATAAAATTGCATAGGCTATTGTATAATCAAGTTCTTCATATATATTCTCATGAACTTTCAAGTTCTTCATACTTTGTTTGCATAGCAAACACATATAGTTCCTCGAGTTCAATGATTTTGGTAAGAAGGAGATGTGCGTGGAATTCAGGACTTAAAACTTTTCTGTCAAGATTCCAAGAACAAAAATATTAGGTCTAATACCTATTAATATTTATCGTATAAAGAATATATATTCTTGGTATTTAGAACCCAAACAAATAAAAATGGTCACAAACACGATGCTTACGCAAATGGTTTATCTTTTCCGACGTGAGACTTAAATGTATGATATCGTGAAGCTACTTCAACCGTTTTGTTTCTATTTTCATTCGACTTGAAGGCATTAATTGTCTATACCAACAAACATTAAAATTGCTGAAACTCTATTGAAACTAATGAATATTTATGGAGTTGGAGATAAACACAATATTATGTGAAATTTTATTGAGACAGTCCCCCCTTTGATGCCTTTTTTTGGTACTTTTTATTTATTAATAGAAATATTTATTTATTAGGATATTTGTTGGTACTAGTTGGTTCATAATCTGGATAGAACCGACTAACATAATTTTGAGAAGGACAAATTATGCTAGTTGGATTGAGTTATTATAGGTGAAAATAGTTTGAATAATACTAAATTAGATTAGTTATTTGTATCATCCTTTGTTTTGTTGCCCACCTTTTTTTCATCCTCTTTCTTGACACAGTGCCCCCCATCCTCAACTATAATATCCATCAACGAGGTTTTCAATATTCAATATTTTTGTTAATTTAATTAGATTGTATTGAGCATAAAGTTTCTTACACATGATTATTCATTATCATATACATATATATTAAGATTGTTGACTTTTATAATAATTATTTTACTTTGTTATAACTAAGATTACAAAAAGAAGAAAAAATAAGGTATTTTAAGTTTACTCTCGAGGCATTTCAAGATTAGAGATCTGATTATTATTTTTTCGTTTGATGTTAGAAAAGCCTTTGATATGTTGAACTGGGAATTTCAATGGATTTCACTTGATTGGGATGGAAAATTACCACCAGGTTATGAATACCATTGGCTAGAAACTTATTAGAGGTTCATTCTTGATCGTCTTTGTTCCCTTTACATATAATATTCAATTTTACTAGTAATTAAGAGAACATATTCGAGAATAAGGGTTGTTTTATATGATGAATAGAATATGATGAACGTGAAGCTTAGCAAGAACCAAGTGAGGATTAACTTCCAAGTTCTCTAGAAGAATATCATTGCACCATAAAAAGTGAATTTAAACACTCAATCAACCAAGTCCACTACATTATTACAGGTATAGTTGGATATCAATATCTGTGGTATATATACAATGCAAGACAAAGACTAAAACTGAAAATAGGAACATGTGGTCTTTGAGACGCTATGATCATTGTTCTTTACACCCAGATATTCCTTATCTTCCTACTAACTCCCCACGTTTCCCTTACTGACACAATTTGTTACATCAATCTCTTATATAAGTAAATCCCTCCTTGAGAAACCTAGAACTCCTTCCTGATGTATAGCTTAGTAATAGATAAGAAATCTTTCTAATACCTTTTTAGTTTCACCTTAAAAAATCTTCTCATAATCCCTTGAATCTTACCACAACAGAGTGGACCCTCACCAGGTGGTGACCAATTTTCCTATGGCTTACATTTTCATTATTTTCTTCACTCACAATCTTTCTTCCCTCAGGTTATGGTAAAAGTTACCTAATAGACTATGTTTAAAAGGTAATGCATATTAAGCAAAATAAAGGCATTGCAAAGACTTTTGAGTTTGAGCACTCTTAACAAATACCAAAATTTGTTAAGTAACGACGACTGTTAACTTCTAGGACATGTACATTTGTAGGAACCAAGACTTACATCAAGTTTCATTTACCACTGTGACCACTTAATGTATAATAATCAGTCTTGCTATAAACAGAGGGCTACAGCAACACACTAACCACATAACAAGTTAAAGCCACATTCATACACCAGCATGCATGTGTCAAAATCCTTCTTAGATAGTCACAAAAAACTAGATATTATCCAGGGTTTCTGTAATACAAACCACAAGAATGTGTTGCTTGCATCAGGTGACGTGATATGGTATAAGTAACGTTATATCATACTCCCAATGTAAGAAATATTTATTCAAATTTCTTAATCAATGACAAGTCATTCAACATTTTCTCAATTGCTTCATCATCCTGAGCCCGTCCTCTTGTCTGCAGGTAAAAAAATTAGAGCAACTAATGTAAATGATTTAACGGAAGTTAC